>Ga0325401_1001615_pt1 | contig 19264 bp, 11 predicted proteins | sample PopdelMetagenome_FD_205666 | JGI IMG/M metagenome (GOLD analysis project Ga0325401, IMG submission 205666) | Populus deltoides microbial communities from Bellville, Georgia, United States - Xylem-PdKOR-R2 | ecosystem: Host-associated > Plants > Phyllosphere > Stem > Wood/Secondary xylem | place... | reverse complement strand
TCGTCAGCAACTTTCGGCTGCGGCCGCGCTGGATGGCGGGCGCCACCAGCGTGCACTACGACCTAACAAAAGCCGGCCGCCTAGGTACCTCCTACAAAGTGGACATCAACAACGGCCAGATCGATTTTCAGGCGGTGCAGTACTTCGCGGATGAAGACCGGATTGAGTACGTAGAGAAGATTTCCCATTTCCGGCTTTTTCCTAACTCACTGCTTTTCTTCTTCATCGAGCCCGTCACCGAGAACACCGCGCTGCTCACCCTCGAATTTCGCTACGGCCACGTGGCCAGCCCTAATACGCTCATTCGCTTCGGACAGCTGCACCGCGTACACCGTTTTCTCGGCGAATCTATCCGCCGCCTAGCAGCGATAAAAGAGCCGCGGAGCAGTACAGTAGCTGAGTAACAGAGTGATGTTATGTACCTGTTATCATGAGTTGAATGCCGCATGAGAAAGCCCCAGCGGGGCGACACCAAACCTAGGTGTCGCCCCGCTGGGGCTTCGGTTTATTATCTATGTCGCCGAATTAGAAAAACTTAGGGTACTCAATGCCGAATAGAGCAAAGTCATACTTGTCATCCCGCCGGTAAAAACCCATTCAGTCACTCCTTACACCTTATATAGCAACACGATACCAAACGATAAGGCCGTCAGGATTAGACCGACCATAAAGATGGTGTAGCTGATGCGCAGAAGGCGGTACTTCTTGGCTAGCACGTCGCCGAGGTAGTAAATGTCGGTGACCATGTTCGTGTAGAGCGACTCTTTCTGGCGCATGAGCTCGGTCATGCCGCCCTGAAAGTCGTCGAGGTTGAGCTTGGTGAAGTTACCGAAGAACAGCAGGTTCACGCGGCGGTTATTGGCTACTTGCGGGCTTTTCTTCAGCCACTTGAAGCTCGTCACGTCCGGTTGGGCCGAGAGGATGGCCGACACCACCGACCCCAGGGCCGTAATCAGCAGCAAACCCATAGGTACCATCAGCAGCGGGTTGCGGGTGAAGGCCGGGCTGAGTACCGCCGACTTTCCCCCAATTTTAGTACCTAGGTAGGTCACAATCACCGAGATAAGCACCGCATTGAGCTGAATCATCATGCTCGCCTTTTTATCGGCCATGTCCGAGAGCTTCATGTGGTTGCCGTACATGGTGCGGAACATAGTTTCGATGCCACGCTTGGGCTCGGCAAACGTCTCGGTCTTCTCCTTATCCTTCTTTTTCTTTTTCTTCTCGATCTTTTTGAGCAGGTCGCGCTGCTCCTTGATATTGGCCTTGAACTGCTTCTGGTAGCGCTCCTGGGCAGCGGGAGTGTAGTACTTGGCCGTGAGCAGAAAATCGAGCTGGTTTTCGGCCCACTCCACGTTTGAGTAGGTTTTGCCCACGGTGGTTTCCCACTCGGCCCGGAGCAGCTCGGCCCCGGCAATAAAGTCCTCGCTGCCTAGGTTGCTCATGTCGGCATCAACTAGTAGCTTTTGCAGCTCGGTTTCGCGGCGCTCGTTGCGGTGGGTGGCCCGGATGAGGTCTTTCACTACCGCAATCCGGTCGGCGGGGTAGCCTTGCTCGGTGAGCCATTGCTCCGCTATTTCCATGCTGCGGTACTCGTGGCCGTCGTACACTTCTAGGTAGCCCGCGTCATGGAACCACGCTGCTAACACCAAGGATTCTTGGTCTTGGTCGCTCAGGCCAGTGGCTTCGCCTAGGGCTTTGGCCTCCCGTACGGTGTTTTGGGTATGCTTCAGACTATGATACACAAGTTGGCCCGGTAGCTTTTGCTCGAAAAGCGTAGTGATGTGGGCTTCAGCTTGTGCAATCAGCTCAGATTTCGTTTCCTTAAGTAGCTCAGTTGTTTCCATGCGGGAAGAAAAAAGGCGTTGCTGGGAAAGCAGCGCTGAACCGTAGTTGAACGCGAATCTTGCGTACAGGTTTTTCGTTGCTAAGTCTCAACTGTCACCGGCCAATTTGCGTAGGGCAGGCCACATGGCCTGATAACAAAACACCGGCCGGGTTATTTCTAAGTTTACTACATTTTCTGCTAACCCTAATTCACCGTACTTGGTTTACGTTCCTAGGTTGGTGCACACTCACTACGCTCACACCTTCTGTATGAGAAGATTTTTTCTGGTTTGTTGCCTTTTATTGGCTGCTGCGGGTAGTATTGCCCCAGGTGCCTACGCGCAAAAGCAAAGCAAAAAACAAACGCCGCACCCCATTCGGCCAAACTACCACCACGGGGGTGAAAACTGGCAGGCCAAAACGCCGCCCGACAGCACCCACATTCGCTACACGGTATTTCTGATCGGTGACGTAGGCAAGCCCATTCCGAAAGCGGAGGGCGGCGAACCGTCGCTGAACTACCTGCGCAAGCAGATCATGACGGCCGGCGCGAAGAGCACTACGCTGTTTCTCGGCGACAACGTATACGAGTACGGTTTGCCGCCCGAAAATGCCCTCGACCGCAAAGAATCGGAGCGCCGTCTCACTGATCAGCTTGACATTCTGCGCGGCTACGCCGGCGAGAAATACATGGTGCCCGGCAACCACGACTGGCGCCAAGGCCTAGCCGGCGGCCTCGACCAAGTGGTGCGCCAGCAAACCTTCATCGAAAACTACATGATGAAGGACTCGGCCGACTTTGCCTACACGGGCGACTTCCTGATTCCGCGCGACGGCTGCCCCGGCCCGTTTGAGGTGCGCGTGCAGGACGACATCGTCCTGATTATGCTCAACTCGCAGTGGTTCTTGCAAACCCAGCTCACGGAGAAGCCCTACGGCGCCAACAACGGCTGCGGCGTAGCCAACGAAACCGACTTCTTCACGCAGCTAGAGGATGTAATTTCCCGCAACAAGGACAAGAATATCATGGTAGTGGCCCACCACCCGATTCAGTCGGATGGTATCCACGGGGGGTACTTTACCCTCGGCGACCATATTTTCCCGTTGTCTATTGTCTTTAAGTATGCCTTTTTGCCGCTGCCGGTTATTGGTTCCATCTACCCGTTTGCGCGCAAATACGGCGGCGTAACCCAAGACATTCCGCACCCGCTCTACCAAACCTACAAGAAGGGGCTAGAGGACATCTTTGCGCGCTACCCCAACATCGTGTACGTGTCGGGACACGAGCACAACTTGCAGTACTTCAAGACACCCACGTATCACCAGATCATCAGCGGGGCGGGCTGCAAAACCCAGCACGTGAAGCCCGGTAGCGGCGCCGATGCGCAGTTCTCGGATAAGGAAAAAGGCATTGCCCGCGTAAATTACTACGACAACGGTGAGGTGTGGACCGAGTTTTTGGTGCCCGCTGATAGTGGCGAAGTAGCCCGCCGAGTATTCCGCACGCCGCTCTACGCCAAGCAAACGGCCTTGGTGGAGCAGGCGACTACCAAGCAGCAGGCCCCCACGCCGTCGTTTAAGGATAGCTCCATTACGGTGGCCGCTAACCCCCGCTACGAGGAACGCGGCAAGTTTCACAAGTTCCTATTCGGGGAGCATTACCGGAAGGAGTGGGCCACGCCCGTAACCATGCCCGTGCTCGACCTAGCTACCGAAAAGGGTGGCTTGAGCCCCTATAAAGTAGGTGGGGGTAAGCAAACGGCGTCGTTGAAAGTGCGCAACGAAGAAGGGCGCAACTTCACGCTGCGTGGCCTAAATAAAGACCCCTCAGCGGTGCTGCCCGAAGCCCTGCGCGCGGGAGCGGCCAAAGACATTTTGCAGGACCAGATTTCGGCCCAGCACCCCTACGGCGCCCTGCCCATTCCGCCCCTGGCGTCGGCGGCGGGCATTCTGCACACCAACCCCGAGCTACGCTACATCCCGCAAGACCCTCGGTTGGAACAATACTACAGTCGATTCTCTAACACGCCCGTGTTGCTGGAAGAAGATGCCAAGGACGACCAAAGCAACGTCGAGTCGTTGGGCAACGCCAAGAACTTGGTGGGTACCGATAAGGTGCTAGAACGCTTGGAGCAGGATAACGACAACCGCGTCGATGAAAAAGCCTTTGCCCGCTCGCGCCTCTTCGACATGTGGATTGGCGACTGGGACCGGCACGAAGACCAGTGGCGTTGGGCTGAGCGCAAAGACAAGGATGGCGACCGGAAATTTACGGCCGTGCCCGAAGACCGCGACATTGCTTTCTTCAAAGGCGACGGTCTTTTCCCATACCTAGCTTCGCGCAAGTGGGCTATCCGTAACTTCCAAAACTTCGGCTATGACTACGCCGACTGGAAGGGCTTGAACCTGACGGCTCTGGCCAACGACCGGGTGTTCTTGGCTTCTGTCACGAAGGAAGATTGGGTGAAAACGGCCGAGGATTTAAAGAAGCGCCTCACCGACGCTGAAATCAACAATGCCTTGCGCCAGCGCTGGCCGAAGAAGATCTACGAGGAGCACGGGCCCGAAATTGCAGCTAAGCTCAAAAGCCGCCGTGACCTGCTGCCCCAACTCGCCGCTGACTACTACACCATGGTGTCGAAGATTACGGAGGTGAAAGGCAGCTCGAAGAACGAGAAGTTTGTGGTGGAACGTCTGGAGGGTAACAAAACCCGCGTGACGGTGCAGAAGATCAACAAGGAGGGCAAGCTGACGAAGATCCTGTTCGACCGCACCTTCGACAACAAAGTCACCAAGGACATTCGCCTCTACGGCTTTGCCGGCAACGACGTGTACGACGTGCGCGGCGACGTGAAGAAGGGCACCAACGTGCGCATTATCGCCGGCACCGACCGCGACTCCATCGTGGACCGCTCGCGGGTGCGTGGGCTCGGTAATTATACCCAAGTGTACGACGCCGACTCGGGCAACGTGATTGTGCCCGGCCGTACCACGCGCCTGCGCCTGGAGCCGAACACCGATGTGAACCGGTATGATTACCCCAACCGTACTGACCGCAAAGACTATCAGCTCAACTACCTAGGTCCGGCCGCGTACTTCGGCTACAACGTCGACGACCGGGTATTTGTGGGTGGGGGCATCACCTATCGGCGCTACGGTTTCCGCAAAAAGCCCTTCGCCTCGGAGCAGTCGTTGGTGGCCAACTACGCCCTTTCGCAAAAGGCGTACAATGTGCGCTACCGCGGGCAGTTCACCGATGTGTTTGGCAAGCTCGACCTGAACGTGACCAGCCAGCTCTACGGTCCGCAGCTGCTCTACAACTACTTCGGTCTCGGCAACGACACCCGCAATGAAGCCCCCCGGGACGGTGGGCGCGTGCGGCCGCGCGACATCAACGATACCTACCGGATTCGCTTCTCGCGCTTCTACGTGGCGCCCATGCTGGAGAAAGACATCTTCAGCTTCCTGAAGCTAGGATTCGGTCCGCAGTACGACCAGTTCCGGGTTGATCGAAGCGAAATCGGCCGCAAGATCGAAGAGGGCTTAAGCGCTACCAACGAGGGCCTAACCGGTGCCGCCATCGGCATCCGGGCCTCCGACTTCCAACTCAACCGCTACTTAGGGGGTAAAGCCTATTTAAACCTCGATGCCAGCAGCTCGCCCAAAAACCCGCGCATCGGCATTCGGTGGTACAATAGCGCCGAGTATAACTTCCAGCTCAACGGCGAGCGGCTGCGCTACGGTCGCTTGGCGTCGGAGGTGCGGTTCTACGTGAGCCCCAACTTCCCCTTCCAGCTCACCTGGGCTGGTCGCCTCGGTGTGGCTCGCAACCTCGGCGACTACCGTTTCTACCAAGCCAATACCCTAGGCGGCACTACCAACCTGCGCGGCTACCGCCGCACACGCTACGCCGGTCGCAGCTCGTTCTACGCCAACGGTGAAGTGCGCGTGCAGCTCTTCACCTTCAACGCCTACTTGCTGCCCGGCAAGTTCGGTATCCTAGGTCTGGCCGATGCCGCCCGCGTGTATAGCCCCTACGACGTCGAGACGGGCTTCAAGGCCCTGCATACCGGTTTAGGCGGTGGCGTGTGGGTGGATATTCTCAAGCAAGCCGTCATCAACGTGACGTACTCGGTGGGCGAAGAGCGCCTGGTATTCCTCGGCTTCGACTTCTTGTTCTAAGTCGCTTATAGTAAGAGGTGCTTTCCTCCGCTAAGCCTAGCGTAATCGTAACACAACCGCCAGACAAGTTGCTTGTCTGGCGGTTGTGTTAGTGGGCTGTAGACCTTAGCTTTAGCAGGCAATTTATTCGGTGTGTCAAACTACTTTCTTATGCTTACTACTACTACTCGTTTTATTCGGTTCGTCGCGGGCTTATTAGTTGCGCTCAGCCTAGGTTTCGAAGGGCTAGCCCAGGCGGTGCCTAGCTGGCAAAGCGTGCGGGGAGTTGGGGTTGGTGCTATGGGGCGCTATCCTACTAGCCCGGGTGTCGTAGATGCCGCTGGTAACCTCTACGAAGCAGGTACATTTTACCAAACCATGACACTAGGCGGAACGACGCTCACCTCCGGTTCCGGAATACATGGGTATGTTGCGAAGTATAAGACGGATGGTACCCTAGCTTGGATTAAGCAGATAGGCTCCGGCGTCTCTCTAGAGCGTGTAGACCTGAAGGCTGTGACGGTAGATCGTACGGGCAATGTGTATGTTGCAGGTAACTTCTCAAGGTCTATTAACTTAGGTAATGATGTGACGCTTACGGGGGATAGCCAATATACCCAGCTGGGTTTCATGGTTCGCTATTCTCCGCAGGGAACACCTGAATGGGCTCAGCAGACTACTACGTATGCAAGTACGAGCGACATTGCGACTGATGATAATGGCCACGTGTACTTCACAGGGTTGTTCAATGACAGAGTTACAATCGAGAGTACTACGGTTACCTCTCCCAGGACAAACAACACGTTTATCGCGCGTCTATCTGCTGCCACCGGAGCATTAGAGTCGTTAGTACCTACGTTCTATTACCTGCTGCCTGTGCCAGCTGGTCCGGGTGTTTATGAACACACAGACCTAGCCGTAACTCCTGACGGACGGATGTACTTGACAGTTGATTTCTACCGGCCTGCGGTGTTCAGCCCGAGCCTGACGCTCACTCCAGGGCCTAAGGGCGATGCACTAGTCGCATGCTACAATCCGCGAGGTACCCTAGAGTGGGTGCGGCAATTTGGCGGAACTAGTGAGGAGCGCGTAAACGATGCCGTAGCCGACGCCGCCGGTAACGTGTATGTGGTTGGCAATATTAGCCCTTCTCCCTCCTTCGATAATGTGACGCTACCTGGAGGTGGCAACTTCCTGGTGAAATATTCACCACAAGGAGTGGTGCAGTGGGCTCGTGGCAATGAGGCCCCTGATTTAATGGGTGGTGGGTCGTGGGCCGGCGTTGCTTTGGATGAGGCAGGAGCGCCGTACGTTACCGGAGTATTTACTGGTTCTGTGCTGCTTGGATCTACCAAGCTGACTAGCCAAGGCACCTCTGATGTCATGGTAGCGGCTTACTCACCGCAAGGAGAATGCCGCTGGGCTGCCTCCGGTGGCGGACCAACTAGTGATTGGGGTAGTATCGTTGGGGCGGTGGGTAATACGGTGTACCTACTCGGGCACCTAAGTGCTACCGCAACATTCGGGGCGCTGACCGCTTCGGCCTCTATGGCACCTTGGGGAACCGATAGTAACTATGAAACCTTTGTCGCCCGCCTAGGTACGGGCGTGTTAGCCACGCAAGCCCCGAAAGCTAGGTCTATAGCCGTCTACCCAAACCCCGCTACTGCTCAAGTGCAGCTTACGGGCCTACCGAGCGGCAGCCGCATAGAGGTAGTCGATGCGCTTGGGCGGTTAGCTCGCACGGCTGTGCTTCCGGCTGACGCTAGCTTGTCGGTGGTGGGGCTCGCGCCGGGCTTGTACTCCGTGCGCGCCACGGATGCCCAAGGCCAGCCCTACGTAAGCCGGCTCGTGGTGCAATAGGCTAGGCCCTTGCGCTTCTTGTTCTAGGCTAAATGAGGGTGAGGCTAATTGACTAGTTAGGTGTGGGTTACATGGTAACGTTTCCTCGTTGCATCCCATAATGATTTAATCATCTAGCCATTTTGCAATTTAACGTTCTCCGCACTCATCCTTTTTTCACAAAAAGACGTTAAGGCCAAAGCCTGACGTCTTTTTTGCTTTATAGCTCTGCCCTTTTTGTTTGTTATGCCAATCTTTTCTACTCCTGGGCACGGTGTGTGGCGAGGCGGCATTGCGGCCTTGTTGCTGCTGAGCACGCTAGTGGTTCGCGCCCAAGAAGTACCGCCCACCCGTACACCCGTATTTCCAGTACCCGCGCCCCTGCCTTCCGACTCGGCCCTGACCGATCAGGAGGCGCGCGAGTTTGCCACGCCGTCGGTGGTGGGGCAGGGGCCTAGCAAGGGCGTGGTGGCCCACTTAGAGCGCCTTTCCGATTTCTCCATCAAGTCGAAGCTCGATAAAGCTAACGGTGGCACCACCTCCACCGCGACGGTCACTAAGAACAGCCGGGCGTTCATTAAGGGCTACATTCCGGCCTGGAACCGCCCTCACTTGAAGGTCATTCTGGGCTTCAACTACGACCGCGAAGAGTTTCAATTCAACCGGCCCGACAACGCCGCTTTCTTCCGCAACCTCGAAGACAAAGGCCTGAAGGTGCTGGGCGCGCAATTGGCCGTTATCCGGCCCATCGACGACGTGCACTGGTATATTGCCCGCGTAAAAGGTGAGCTGAACGGCGACTACACAGCCAGTGAGCTAGATGTTAACGACTACCTGAAAATGTCGGGTGAGTTTATCTACGGCTGGAAGCGCAGCAAGTACTTTGCTTGGGGCGTGGGCTTGCAGCTAGGGTACACGTTTGGTCGCCAGAGCGTTTACCCGGCTATTCTTTACAACCGCACCTTCAACGATCGATGGGGCCTAGAGGCGCTGTTCCCGGCGCGCGTGAGCGTGCGCTACAACGTATCGGAGAAGACATTGCTCTTTGCTGGCTACAGTGTTGATGGTTTGAACTACAATATCAAACTGCGCCAACCGTTGCCCAACGGGCGCGAAACCCTAATCCTGCGCGAAACGGAACTGCGCCCCCGCTTACGATTAGAGCGCGAAATCTATGATTTCTTGTGGTTTGGCGTGGAAGCAGGCTACCGTTACAATGCCTCCTTTGCCGCCTTCGACGAGGACGGCAACTCCGGCAACTCCATCCTGCGCGGGGGCTCCCGGCCCCGTATCATCGATAACACCCTAGGCGGCGCTCCTTATGCTAGCCTCGAAGTGTTCTTGGTGCCACCCCGCAAGTTCTTGAAGAAAACGCTGAGCAAGTAGCTCTTAAAAACAACTGTAGCGCGAACTGGAGCTTGGCTAACGTCTTCTTCCGGTTCGCGCTACATCGTTTGTGCGGCTTTGCTACAGATGTCTTATGCTTTCGACTTAGTAGCCTTTTTGCTGCGACCTAGCTTTTTTAAATAGTCGTAGGTGGCAAACTGCGCCCGCACGCGGGGGGCATTTGGGTCGTCTTGGCCGATGAAGTGGTTGTGCCAGTCGCGCGACTTCACGTTGTCTTGGCGTTGGAGGTCGAGCAGATACCGCACCTCGGCTTTGACGGCGGGGTCGAGGATGGGAAAAGCTACTTCCACGCGCCGGTCGAGGTTGCGGGCCATCCAGTCGGCCGACGACACGTACACCTTTTCTTCGCCTTGGTTGCCAAATACATAGATCCGGGCGTGCTCCAAATACCGATCTACCATGCCACGCTGCTGAATGTTCTCGCTCTGCCCCGGGGCCCCCGGAATTAGGCAGGAAATTCCCCGGATCAGCAGTTCGATGCGGACACCAGCTTGGCTAGCTTCGTAGAGCTTCAGGATCATGCGCTCATCTTGCAAGGCATTTAGCTTCAAGATAATGTAGGCTTCTTTACCCGCCTTAGCAGCTTTGATTTCGCGGTCGATCAAGGCGTTGAGCTTGTCGCGCAATTCAAACGGGGCCACCAGCAAATACTCGAAGGACCTAGGTTGGCGGTCGAGGAAATAGCCGAACACTTGCGCTACTTCGCGGGTCAGGTGCGGGTTGGCAGTGAACAGGCCGTGGTCGGCGTAGATCTGACTCGTCACCTCATTGAAGTTGCCGGTGCTCAAATACGCATACAAGCGGTTCTGGCCTTCCTCCGTGCGCGTCACAAGGGCTAGCTTGCTGTGCACCTTCAAATCCGGAATGCCAAAGATGACGTTGGCGCCGGCCTTTTGCAGCTTCTCGGCCCAATGAATGTTCGATTCTTCGTCGAAGCGGGCTTTCAGCTCTACCACTACCGTCACTTGCTTGCCGTTTTTGGCCGCTTTCAGCAGCGCCTTGGCTACTTCACTCTTCTGGGCCACGCGGTAGAGCGTAACGCTGACGCTCGTTACGCTTGGGTCGTTGGCGGCCTCGGTCAGAAAGCGCGTCACGTAGTCGAATGACTGATAAGGTAGGTTGAGCAGATGGTCGCGCTCGGCAATAGCGGCCAGCATCTTGCCGGTGGTGCGGGGCAAGGTGGGGTGAGGCAGGGGCGGAAACTCCGGGTATTTCAGCTCGGGCTGACCTAGCCCCGGAAAGCCGAAAAAGTCGCGGAAGTTGTGGTAGCGGCTGCCTTCCACCAGCTCTTCCTTACCGATACCGGTTTTCTGCATCACGGCCCGCAGCACCTCCTTGGGCATGGCCGGGTCATAGAGTAGGCGGGCGGGGTAGCCCGTTTCGCGCTTTTGCAAGCTGCTTTTGATCTTGGCCATCAAGTTACCCGACACTTCCTCCTGAATATCGAGTTCGGCGTCGCGAGAAAGTTTAATGGCGTTGACCTGCACCCGGCGGAAGTTCGGGAACAACGTGCGCACGCAGCACCGAATCACATCGTCGAGGAACATCACGTAGTGCTCCTCCCCTTCGTCGGGCAGCTGCACGAAGCGGCCACCGTGACGCTTGGTAGGGAGTTCCAGCACCAGCACCCGCTCATCGTCATCGTGCTTTTTTTGCTTTACCGGTTCAGTTAGGAACAAGGTGAGGTACACACTTTGGTCGCGCAGGAAGAGATGGTGCAGGTTTTCGTCCAGAGTGATAGGCGAGAGTAGGTCTTGCACATTGCGCTGGAAGTACTCGTGCACCCACTCCCGTTGCGTATCCGTTAGGTCGTGCTCCGATACTAGGTGCACGTGCTGGCGCTTGAGCTCGGGCATGATTTGATTACGGAAGGTGTCGCCGAACTCCTGCTGCTGGCGCGCCACTTCTTGCAGCAAATCGTGGAGTTGCTGGGTGGGGTCGTCGCCAAGCTTAGCGCGAGTTTTCTTCTTCAACTTCTCCAACCGCCGCAACGTGGCCACCCGCACCTTGAAGTACTCGTCGAGGTTCGACGAAAAAATAGCCATGAATTTGAGGCGCTCTAGCAAGGGTACCTCGGGGTTTTGGGCTTCCTGCAACACCCGCTCATTGAACGTCAGCCAGCTTAGCTCGCGGTTCAGCAGGGTGGGGTGGGAGTTCTTGATTGATTCCATGTAGATGGGGGTGTGAGCAGCTACGTAGCTTAACCCTAAGTAAGGTGTCAAGTGTAACGAGTTGTTACAGCATTACTTAGGCTTACGCAGTTACTCGGTGCAAAGTCACTCAATTACTGATTTTTGGGATAATCGTAGAAGTAAAACTCGGCATTGGCGCGGTCGACTTCGCTCCACTGTCCGCAGCTAAACTTGAGGCATACGATGGCCGCCGTCGGCATTTCGTTGAGTTGGCTGGGCGAAAGCAGATTGGCGAAATCGGTAATGGTGTTGTTGTGGCCCACCAGTAGCACCGATTCAGTCGGTTCGGGTAGGCCGCGCACGATGTCGAGCATGTCCAGCACTTCAGCGCGGTAAATGCGCTCTATTACTTCGATGCGGTTGGGCGGGTAGTTTATTTCGTGGGCAACTAGCGCGGCGGTGCTCAGGGCGCGCACGGCCGGGGAGCTTACCAGCAGATCGAGGTGAATGTTGCGCTTGGCTAAGGCCTGGCCCATCATGGGGGCATCTTCGCGGCCTCGGTTGTTGAGGGGGCGTTCCTTGTCGGTGAGGTCGTCGAAGTCCCAGCTCGACTTGGCGTGACGCATTAAATACAACGTTTTCATGGGGCGGAGAAAGTAGGGTAATAGGGCTCGTTTCTTTACTGTAGGGCCTGCCAAATGGTTATGCGGGATGGGTAGTTGCGAAGATTGCGCCAGCAACAAAAAGACCTGCCTAGGTAAGGCAGGTCTTTTATCAACTAGGCTAGCTAGGAGCTTCGCTAACGTAACGCTTATTCTTTGCGAAAACGTTGGTTTACAGTCTGGTTACCTTTGAGCAGCGTGAGCTGATATAAGCCGCGGGGTAGCGTTTCTACTTGTAGCTGCCCGTTGTTAAACTGGGCTTGCTTCATCTCGTAGCCGCGGGCATCATACACCTTGGCACTCCAACCGGCTAGGTTGCTCTCGGGCAAACTCACGTTGAGCACGTCGGTGGCCGGGTTGGGATACAATGATACCTCTGCTTTCGCCACTACGCCCCCCGTGAGCGGAGCCGTACCGCCCGTGGAAGTGAGCAGGCCAGCTCGCGCTCCACCCGCCGCAAACAGCGCGTTCATGCGCGCCGACTGCCCACTGCTGAACATGTACATGCAGGCGTCGTCGGTGTAGTCCATGTAGTTCATCGACATGTCGCCCTGGTTGGAGCACGTTACATGCGGGAAGCTTGGGCAACCGTAGTTCGCTGTTTGTTGGGTAGGCGTGTCGGCCACGTAGTCGTTGCCGCAACTTGCATCGCCCCAGATGTGGCGCAGATTCAGCCAGTGGCCTACCTCGTGCGTGGTCGTGCGACCTAGGTCGTAGGTGCTGGTGTAGTTGCCGCCGGGGAACTTAGCGCGGCTGCCAAATGCCGAGTACAAAATCACCACACCGTCGGTGCTGGCCTTACCGCCCGGAAACTGCGCGTAGCCTAACAGGCCCTGACCTAGGTTACATGCCCAGATGTTCAAGTACTGCGTGGCATCCCAGGCGTCGTCGCCGCCTCGTTTGTCGCTTTTTACCGCGTCGTTGCTGCTCCACGAGGCTATCTTGGTTTGGGTGCGTACAATGCCAGTAGTGGCCTTGCCGGTAGGGTCGCGCTGCGCCAATACGAACCGCACGCCTGTGCTAGCCACTGCCCCCGAAAACAGGGCAGGAACTTTACTAGCATCACTATTTAGCTTGTTGAAATCCTCGTTGAGTACGTCGATTTGCGACTGAACTTGAGCGTCAGAAATGTTCTGCGCAGCGGTGTTGTACACCACATGTACTACCACCGGGATGGTGACAGCCGCGGCGGTGCCGGCGCCCGGCTTGCTGTTGGCGCGCAGGCGCTGGAAGGAACGCGTGTGAGCCTCAATGGTTTCAAGGCGTTGTGCTAGGCCAGGGTCTTCGCGCATTTGCGCCGCCAGCACATCCATAGTGGCACACTCGCGCCGGGGCAGCGCTGGGGTAGTAGGCGCCACGCGGCTTTGAGCAAAAGTTGAGGAGAGGGAGCAGAAGCCAGAGGCTGCTACTGCTAGTGCGTAGAACGTTTTCTTCATAGAAGAGAGGGTTGGTTTTGGAGAGAAAAAGAGCAAGAAACAGGAGTTTAATCTACTGAAATTCTGTCATTCCGCAGCACAAGGCAGCGCAAAAAGCTAGGTAAGACTTGTCCCGTTTACTGCTGCTATTTTGCGCGGAGCAGAGAAGCTAGGTAAGCACCGTAAGAACCTTCTGCGCTGTCACCGCGCGCATAGTATGTCTACCTCTTCCAGGTCTGCTAGTAGAGCAAAACGCTAGTAAGTAGCGTCTTTGGTTGCCGATGGGCGAGCTATGGCTATGTTCTATGTAGCCGTTTCTACTGCAAAAATTCCAGCCTGTTGATGTAGTGCTGAGCCAAGACAACTGCTTCGCTCGAGCTTGCTATTTGTGCTGAATTCGGCAGCCTGCTCAGATGGCTTCAACAGATTTTTATGAGAAAAATCAGGTACGCCACTGGTTGAATTAAAAGCAGAAGGCTATACGCACCTGAAAATGATTCTGATGGCCTCTGTATAATGCTCTGCAATAAGCCCTTGTATAATAATATGAGCAGCGTAGGTAGGGAGTAGTTGTTTGGTTGTGAATAAGAAAAAAGCAAGAAGCCTACTAGCGAATAAACCTAGATTTTAGCAGAGTGGATCTATATTTTATTTGTATTTAGACTAATTACAAATAATCTTTGACGCCATCAAGCTCGTGCTCTTCCTGTGATGACGAGAGCTAAGCTTGAAAAACGGAGATGTTTTCCCGGGCGGAATAAGAAAGAGAAATGCCAAGAATTTTACTGTTAGTGATGCTATGTGCTTGCAATATCCTTGCAAGCGCCCAAAACGTCGGATCGATCCGCGGAACGCTTAAGAGCAACTCTGGCGAAGCAATTCCCTCTCTCACTGTACGGGTGCAGAATACCTTGCTCGGAGCTGTTTCGGATAATGCGGGTGCTTTCGTAATCAGCAACGTTCCATCAGGGCATCACACGCTTCTCATCACGGGGGTTGGTTATAAGTCAGTGCAACGGTCGGTATCCGTGGTTGCTGGTCAGGAAACGACCTTGTCCCTAACCGTTGAGGAGGCTTCCGTGGATATGGAAGGTGTTACGGTCACAGGGCGCTCGGCGGTAACGGAAACCAACCGGCAGGCCTTTAACGTCACGGCGGTAGATGCTAAACAACTCTACAACACTACGCTAAACCTAGCCGACGCGCTTGACCGGGTAGCCGGGGTGCGGGTGCGGGAAACGGGTGGCGTTGGGTCCAATTATAACTTGTCGCTCAATGGCTTATCGGGCAACCGCGTCCGTTACTTCATCGATGGCATTCCGATGGAAGGTTACGGCTCTTCTTTCCAAATCAATAATATTCCGATCAACGCGGCCGAGCGAGTGGAGGTGTACAAAGGCGTTGTGCCCATCTGGCTCGGCTCTGACGCGTTGGGTGGTGCCGTCAACATCGTGACTGGCAACCGGCAGCGCAACTACGTCGATGCGTCGTACTCCTATGGCTCCTTCAACACGCACCGTAGCGTTGTAAACGCCGCCATCACGTCGAAAAGTGGCCTGACCGCGCAAATCAGCGCTTTTCAGAACTACTCCGACAACAACTACAAAGTCAATGTGCAGTCGGCGGACATCAACACCGGGGTGTACACACCGGTACGGGTGCGCCGCTTCAACGATACGTACCACAACGAAACGTTGATTGGCAACATCGGCGTGGTCGATAAGCGGTACGCTGACAAGCTGCTGCTAGGTATCACCGTCGGGAAGAACTACAAAGAAATTCAGACCGGTGCCCGAATGGAGCAGGTATTTGGAGCTTGGCACCGCCGGGGCACCATTCTGATGCCCACCTTCAAATACAAGAAAGAGAACTTGATCAAGGGTCTCGACGTGACGCTCAATGCTAACTATAACTTCGGCACCGAGCAGAATATTGACACCGTAAATCGGCGCTACAACTGGCAGCAGGAGTATAGAATAGGGGGTATGGGTGGGGCCGAACGGAGCCGTAGCCTGTACAAATACAAGAACAACAACGGCCTCGCGACGGGCATGCTCAACTACCGCATTACGGAGCGCCAAGCGCTGGCGGTGAGCAACGTGTTCAACACCTTCGACCGCAAAGGAAGCAACAGCCTGAACCCAGTGGATTTTCAGCGGCCCCAGAAGACGCAGAAAAATGTACTCGGGCTAGGGTATAGCTACAACGTAGCAGACGCCTGGAGCGTGTCGGTGTTCGGTAAGTCCTTTACGCAGCGCAACGTGCTGTCGTCGGAGGGGGCTAAGATTACGAACAACAAGTTTGGCTACGGGGCTGCCGGAACGTACTTCTTCACGCCCACGCTGCAAGCAAAAGCTTCCTACGAACTCGCTAGTCGGCTGGCGGAAACCTATGAAATTTTTGGGGATGTGGAGAACCAGCAGGGCAACCCCAATCTGAAGCCCGAGCAAAGCAACAACATCAACCTAGGGGTAAGCTACAATTTCGCGCTCGATCCTAATAACCGGTTCTTGCTCAACGTCAACGGCGTGTATCGCAACACGAAGGATTACATCTTCAACCGTTTCGACAACAACCAACAGAAGCTGATAGCTGACAACCGCGACGGGGTACGGACCCTAGGTGGCGACGCCGAAATACAGTACTCGTACAAAAAAATCTTTACGGCCGGCGCGACGATGACTTATCAATCGGTGCTGAGCACGCAGAAGTATGAGATAAACCCCAATGACGGCCAGTATTTCACGAGTGTGAGTCCGCTGTACCTGGACCAGATGCCGAATACGCCCTTCTTGTTCGGCAACGCTAGCGCCGCGGTAACGCTGCCGGATCTGGGGGGCAAGGGCAACCGCCTGAGCATTGGCTACAACCTACTTTACGTGTACCGCTTCTGGCTTTTTTGGCCCTCCCTAGGTGACCCTGATATTACCACGGCCGACCCCAAACGCGTGGTGCCAACGCAGCTCAGCCACGACCTGAACGTCGTGTACAGCCTCCAAAACGGCCGCTACAACATTGGCCTAGAGTGCCGCAACATCACGGATGCCTTGCTCTACGACAACTTCAGTTTGCAGAAACCCGGCCGTGGCTTCTACGGCAACTTCCGCTACTACTTCAGCAGAACAAATCATTAATAAGTACCTAAGTACCATGAAATTTAAAGCTACTCTGGCTACCCTACTGGTGGGTGGTGCCCTGGCCTCTTGCTCCGATGATAATGCTGCGCCGGCTGGCGGAGGACCTTATATCCTGACGGTGACACCAACGGCTTCAACGGGCGTAGCCGACTATCTGCTCAACGCCAACAGCCTGGAATCGGGCACTGCCTCTATCATCGGCAACGGCATCGAGCAAGACGGCACCTACCGCTACTATGTAACCCACAATAAGAAGTTCTTCAGCATGCTCTACGGGCAGGGGAACCCCGGTGCCGTAACCATTTACAACAACCCAGGGGGCAAGCTGACAAGGCTGACGAACTTCCAGAGCGAAACGGTACAGGCGTTTGCGCCGGTGAACAAGGACATCCTGATGTTCAAGATTTCTCGCAGCCTAGCTTCGCCCATCTCCAGCTGGTACAAAGTCGATACGGACAGCCTGCTCTTTAAGAAGCGCGGCACGGGTACCATCAACACCCTGACGATGACCCATAACGGCGAGCTAGGTTTCTTCAGCTGGTTGCAGCAGGTAGGAGATAAAGTCTATGCGCCGTATTTCTGCATTGGTGGTCCCGGTGGTGGCTTTAATACCGCTCACCCCGACAGTACCTGGATTGCCGTGTTCAACTACGCGGACATGAGCCTGAACAAAATTATCCGTGACAACCGCACGAGCTCTATTGGCCGGTACTTTCGGAATGGCCTGTCGGTGCAGGAAAACGGCGACGTCTACGGCTTCTCGTCCGCGGTGGCCACTACTAGTAACACGCTCAGTTCTACCAAGCCCTCAGCTGTTGTGCGCATCAAGTCTGGCGCTACCGAGTTCGACAAATCGTATCTGCTGAACTTCGAAAACCTCAGCGGAGGGATGAATATTACCAACTGGCAGTATCTCGGCAACAGCATCTACCTAACACAAGCCACAACCAAGGCGGAAAAAGGTGCTTATACCGATGGGCTGAATATTGGTATCCTGAATGTAGCTGACGGCACCTACAAGCCAGTTACGGGCATGCCAGCCAAAGCAGATATTGCGAGCATCACCTATAACAACTACACGCCCAAAGACGGCAAAACAGGCTACATCGGCGTGAACCTGAAAGATGGCACCAGCTACGTGTATAAGGTAGATGCTACCACGCTGGCTGCCACGCGCGGCTTGCAAGTAGAGGGCGGCACCATCACGGCGGTGCAGTACCTAGCCAGCGAATAACAGCTTTGCTACTCTAGAAATAAGCTAGAACCAGCACCTAGCCCGCCGCACGCACAGGCTAGGTGCTGATTGACCTAACGGCCTAGCCTTAACGTCTGAACTCATGATCAGCACCCTTTTCTTTCTGCTCCTGCTGGCGTTTCAGCTCTGGTACCTGGCTTCGCCCCAGATGAAAATGCAACCAGTTGGTTATCAGGTCTACGTTACGAAGAATCCGCAGAATGCACGCATTGCTAGCGGGGCTTTGCTGGTGCTTACCGCGCTGCTGTTCGGGCTGAAGCTAGGTTGGATGACCGGCCTGAGCACTTGGCTTGTGGGGTTGATGGGCGTGGGCTGCTTGGTGGTGGCGCTTGGTCCATTTCGCTACTTGAATGTAGCGGCAGTAGTAGGGTTGTATATCGTCGCTCTGGGTTTGGAGCTTATTTTTTAGAAGATGCCCGCAAACAAAAAGTACCTCACTACCTCGCCCTGGTTGCGCTTCGCCAAGATCATGGCGGGAGCCGTGGGTGGCTACGCCGTCATGCTCAGCCTACACTTGCTACTGACCAAGGTTTTCCCCCGGGAGAATGTCTTGGCCACGGCCTTTTTCACGGGCTACATTCTGTGGGCGTTCCTCTTGCTCTGGGCCTTCGTGGCCCGCAACGTCTGGAAAGTTTGGCTGACCTACCTCGGACTGACGTTGCTGTTTGCCGTTCCTTACTTCATGCTCTAGCTGCCGCTCCCGATGGATAACCGGAAATACAACATCTACTTCCATACCCACACGGTCAGCGGTATTATCATCTGCGTGCTGCTGTACGTCATCTTTTTTGCCGGCTCGTTCGCCTTTTTCAAAGATGACATTGCCGCCTGGCAGAAGAACAGCTCCTACGTAGCCAACCAAGCCACAACAACGCGCGACTTCAACGGGGTCCTCGATTCGCTGGGGCGGCACCACAACCTGAAGGGGCGGGACATAGAGTTCTTCCTGAACAAGAACGGAGTGGCCGCCTACGTCTCGATGCTAGGTTCCAATGATAGCGTCGTGAAAAAGGAGGCTAAAGCCCTAGCTTTAGCCAAAGCCAAAAACAAACCAGCCGGCGAGAAGCCCAAGCGGGGTCGTGGCCGGGGGCGCGGTGGCGACGACGATGCTGCGTACTTCTCCTACGACTTCACCCACAAAAAAGAGCTGGATTACGAGAAAGGCTACGACATGGGCGAGTTTCTATACCGCCTACACTTCCTCGCTCCGCTCAATGCCATCCGGCTTCCCATTTCCCTCGGAGCGCCGTTTGGCTATCTGCTGGCGGGGGTAGTAGCGTTTATCTTCCTCTTTGCCCTCATTACGGGGTTACTGCTGCACTGGGATAAGGTTGCGTCCAACTTCTTCACCTTCCGGCCCTGGAGCAAGTGGAAAACTATTTGGACGGATCTGCACACAGCCCTGGGGGTGATACAATTTCCGTTT
>Ga0325401_1001614_pt1 | contig 19264 bp, 7 predicted proteins | sample PopdelMetagenome_FD_205666 | JGI IMG/M metagenome (GOLD analysis project Ga0325401, IMG submission 205666) | Populus deltoides microbial communities from Bellville, Georgia, United States - Xylem-PdKOR-R2 | ecosystem: Host-associated > Plants > Phyllosphere > Stem > Wood/Secondary xylem | place... | reverse complement strand
TGGATGGGTAAAAGCAGATATGATCCTGGTTCCTGAACCTGCAGATTCTTGAAGACATGGTAATCTTTGGAGGGTTAATTTTATTATTTGGTCCATTTGTTCTTGATATTCTCTTAATATGGTCCCCCTACTCCTTTTGTGCTACGTTGGTCCCTATAAACAACCAGATTTCTTAACATGACCCTTTCATCAAATTGAGGAATTCATGTGAAATCGGTTGAAGGAACAAATGGATCGACTAAATAAAGAAAATAGATGAGTAGAAGGCCTACATCAAGAGTATATCAAGAGTGCAATGACCAAATTTACAGTAAATCCAATCAAAAGCTCTAGGAGTTATGAACCACACCTAGAACCGAATTTAAGAGAGGACAAGCATGTCTCCAAAAAGTTGTACCAATAAATTTTGAAGAACACCCAGACCTTTTTTTTTCTCTTTTTTTGACTTTTACTTTGCCATTATATGAAAAAAGGTTGAAGGACTTTTAGCTCCTCTCTCTCTCTCTGGGGTATGGAAAAAAATAAACTATATGGATTTGAATATTATTAATAGATTTTTAATCACCACAACCACTTTGTTGTTAATAAACTATATGTATTGTTAATTTTATTAATGGAATTTTAAACTGTTTCACTACTAAGTTTTAACTTCGTTAAAACTAATAGAAAGAAATACACATACAAAAATGTAATGATGTGTTTATTATGTATAAAATATTTTCAAAAAAAATTAACCTCTCAATTTAAATACAAAACAAACACTAAAGACATAATATATATATATATATATATATATAAAACATTTTCTAAACAACTTTTGAATAATGCTAATACACAAAAAAAAAACCATTTACTCCCCCGAAGAGAATTTTTTTTTCAAAACTATTAACTCATGTATTTACTAATATCATCAGTTCATTATTGTTGTTAGCTTCCCTATCACAATCATCACTTTTTTTATATATATAATTATCATTGTAATCACTACTTTATTTTCATAATTACAATTGCTATTCCATTACCACCACCATTACTATCATAACTCATTTTTTATCCTCTATTTTCAATATATTTTTTAAAAAGTAAATGAAAAAAATGAAAAAATAAAAAAATTCCTAACAAAATATATTTTCAACGTGTCCTAGCTAGTTTTTGATCTTTTTATAGTTTTCAATCATTTCATTGTTGTTATCATGTTAATGAACTTCTTAAAAAAATCAATCAAAAAGAAAAAAATAATTAGAAGAAAATGAGTAAGATTTTTATTAGTGAGTATAATGTAGTTGTGGAAGGTATGAGGACCGATTTGAATTTTGACAACCCCAATTCCAAGCAATTCAAAAATAAAAATAATAAAAGTAAATTAATGGATAAATACAAGAATAAAAACTAAGGTTGTGGAAAGTTAGAGAATAGAAGAGGACAAGAGTTTTTGGTGTTAGTATAAATAAGAGTGAGTGTAAAAGTAAAAGGGAGGCAAAAAACAATAATAATAACATAAAGGAGTATAACATTAAAAAAACCACCCACAAGAAAATACAAGAAAAAAAAGAGACATTCTCTCCCAAAAACACACACAAAAAAACACACACTAAAAAACCTTATGCTAATTTTCTTCACCAAGCTGCCACCTACCTAAATGAAGGCACAAAACAACTTCTCCTCCCTCTCATTCTTTTTTGATTAACACAACACCCTTTTATTGTCGGCTGAGAAACTAGTCCTATCATCTTTCCCTCATTATTCATATCCTACCTAAACATACCCACATATAAAAACCTTAGCCATACAAATATATCTTATGTTAGTATCATCATCGTTTATTCTTCCACCATAGTTGTTCTTTTTTCCATTAACTCACTACCGGTAAAGCTCTAAACAAACCCACTTGTAGAAACTCAAACTAACTCAATCCCTTTCAACCCAAAATAAAACATATTTCCCTCATTTCTCTTATTCTACCAGCACAACCTCCCTCATCTCTCCATTTTCAAGATTGGCGCCAACCAGCTCCACCAATAATCACTAGCATCGATCTCTTCATCCCTACCATGACAAAACTCATTTATCGACCACCATGTAATAGCTCCTCACAAGAAAACAAAGCAACACCTCTGTTTCCTCTCTCTTCTCCACTTACTAACCACCACAATGACCACTGGTGGAAGAAAACCCAGCTTCTGATTAGCCCTAAGTAGCCTTTGATCTAGCCACCAACCCATAATGGAGAGAAAGAGAAAACAAGTAAGAATTCAAAACTTCCCCCTCACTTATCTCTCTCAAAGAGGTGTTGATTCTCACTATTGTTAGAGAAAAAGAGATGAAAGGGAGTCGCATCAGTTCCCGTTGATCATGCTTCTCCAGCTCAATTGTATATGGATCCACGTGCCAACAGCTTTGGCGACACATGTATGCCACGCACTAATGCTTCCAACACTGTCCCTTTTGGTTCCAGACAGCTCCGTCCATTATTAAAGGTTGATTTCAAACATTAAACATGTTTTTTTGAATAATATTTTTGCATGTTGTCGATTTTGATGAGTATTGTAATGAATTTTATGGAATCTGGACAATTTTTAATATGTATTGAGTTTAATTCATGTTATTTTGAATGATTATGAAATGATTGAAGTGTGGAGTTTGTTTATGGATATTATATGAATGATGTTCCTGATTTTTTGCATTAGATCACAATGTTGTGGATTTGTTAGGTTGAAGTTGCTACTTGTAAAATTATGGTGATATAATTTGTTGTTGATTTTTATTTTGTGAATTTTGATTTTGATATTGATTTTGTGGGTTTGATTTTTGACAGATAATTTTGTTTGTGGTTTTGTTATCATAAATTGATATATGATAGGTCATGGTTTCCCAAATCAACCTCATTTAAGAGATAACGTCCGAAAGTCATAACTCAATGTGGGATTATGTCTTTCACGGCGCTCAACTTAAAGTTAAAGGGGGCGACTGACTGAGCCCACCCCACGTTGGGTCTGAACACGACCGTGTCCACGCCCAACCCCACGTTGGGTCCGGACGCAACCGCGTCCACCTCCATGTTAGACCTGGAGGAGTCCATGCCCGACCCCATGTTGGGTTCGGACGCGACCGCGTCCAACTCCATGTTGGACCTGGACGTGTCCATGCCTAACCCAACGTTAGGCTAGACACGACCGTCCTTGATCATTTTTTGGTGCAATCACGAGCTAGACCCGTTTTCTCCTGTGCTCCGGGCGTGAATTGAGCCAAACATCCCTCAGATTAAGTGCATAACTGAAGGATCACTTTACCCTAAGCCTCTTATACCCTGAATCTGGGTTAATAATTATGACACTCATCATAATTCCATTAAATACGAACAAGCTATCTATACTTACATTAATTAGATGTGATGGTACAAGCAGTAAGATAATATTATTTTAATCATACAAGATTATTTTTTCACCTCTTTTACGTTGCGTGAGACATAAAAATCAGGTGATATAAAAGAAGGAAAAACGAGGAGGAAGAGGATAGAGTTCTCCTCTCCTCACCTTTAGATCTTCTTCTCCAACCCTTTCTATACATTCATAAAAGCTCTTTAATATCTCCATTAATGTCGTTCTTCACATGAATATTCCTGGTACTAACTTGATATTTTGAGGGTCCTCCATCAACATCCCCTAGGGGATTTTGTGCAGGCATTTATTCTAGAAGAGTTGATATTTTCCTAGAGAAATATTTGCCCAAGGAAAAGCCTACATGGTCATGAAGTGGAGGTCATTGAATTCATCATAAATGATGTAGGGGAATTTCTAGAAATAATTCATCTTAGAACATTCCCTGTGATTTTTATAACCTCATTACTATAGAAAAAAAAAACTTCAATGGTTTTATCCTTAAAAGTTTATCTAAAAATGACAATAAGATCGTTTCAAAAAATATATTTTCAACTCATGTATTTGTGATTTGTGTATTTGTGGTTTATTATTATTGGTTGACATAGGATAAAAAAAACCAACAGTTTTATTCTAAGAAGTCAATCTAAAAATAAAAATAAAACTGTCTTTAAAAAATATATTTTCAACTCGTAAATATTTGTTTATGGGTTTATTATCATATATTGACATAGGATAAAAAAAACCCAATGGGTTTTATCCTTAAAAGTTAATTTAAAAATGATAATAAGATCGCTTAAAAAACAAAATATATTTTCAACTTGTAAATATTCATTTATGATTTTATTATCATAAATTGATATTGGATGAAAAAAATCTCAAAATAGTTTTTTTTCCTAAAAAAATGATAATAAGACCATTTAAAAAAAAAACATGTTTAAATCATAATTTTTATTATAGTCAATATAGGATAAATAAGCCTTTACAGGGTTTCATCCTTATAAGTCAATCAAATTACCTTGAAATAAAAATATTTCCAAATCATAAATATTTGGTTATGGTTTTATTATTCATAAGTCCACAATCGATGAATAAACTCTAAATGAGATTAATCCTTAAATACTGACCAAATTAATAATAAAATTAGTTGGCAAAAATATTTTTTACCCACCTTTCAAACAAATAATTATCGAAAAGTTTTGATTATGTATCAAGAGTTTTAATATTCATGATCAACTTAGAATAAATAAACCATCAATGGTTTTATTCTTAAAAATTGACTAAAAAGATAATAAAATTATTTGGTAAAAGTATTTTATGCTCATCTTTCAAATAAATAGTTATTGAAGTTTTGGCCAAGAATTTTATTATTCATCATCAACTAAGAATAAAAAAACCAACATTTCACATTATCTTGAAAAGTTAGTTGAAAGGATAATAAAATATCTTAAAATCTGGTTTTATCATAAATATCAACGTGAAATATTTTTTTGTGGCGCATTAATTGTATTTATTTATAACAGCAATATATGATAAATGAATTATCATTGGATATTATTCTACTAAATTGCTTAAGGGGTAATATGATCAATTAACATGTAATTTTATATTTCATAATCAAAATACATATACATCAATTTAGACAAACATTAGCATGAAAGTACATTAAACACATGTTATCATTAAAAACAAAAAACAATGCAACTAATTTTAAGTAAAGATATATATAGTGATATCTATTTTTCTTCTTACATTATCAGTCCAGTACCTAGAACCTCTAAAAGACTAGTTAAGATTTTTAATTACCATAAAATTAGTTAATGAATTTTTTATATATATATTTTTACTTGTCCCACTTATTTCGCCTTGATATCCACATGAGACAACTACCACCCTTACCATTGTCGTTATCCATTACCACCAATTTGTTATAAATGAGATCATTGTCCATTATCACCACTTTGTTATAAAGGACACCATTGATAAAACTAATATTTTTATTATCATCATTACCATTACCATTATACATCACCACCATCAATTACCATTAGCCTGTTACTGATGCAACCACTATAATAGCCATTATTTTATAATCATTATCATAATTACTAATGTCATAACAATCATAATCCTACGATTACCATAGATCAATATAATTATGAATTATTACTTGCACAAAAATTATTATCCTCAGACAACTAAAATATGCCAATACAACCATAAGTACCACACTATTTTGTTACTACCTCCACCACTTCTCTTATATTTATTATTATTATTATTATACAACTATTAATATAAAATAATTTATTTTTTAAAAAAATATTTTTTTAACATATCTAAACAATAAAATATAACTCAATTTTCAAAAAAAAAATATATTCTAGAAAAATACTCTCCACGAAACGAATGAAATGTAAGAGATCAAAATTTTATGCATTATGAAATTTTAAGGACAAGACACGTATAAATATTTGGAATCTAGACTTAAATAAAAACTTAATATTACTCCGATCAGCCTACTAATTCTCAATTAGATCCCTAAACTAAAACATTTTCAACCATGCTCCTAAAATACCAGGCATTTCTCAACATAAAAATATTCAAGACTTTTAGGACTAAAGTTAAAATTCATTTAAGTTATATGAAATTGTAGAAGAAAAATTAGATATAAATTCCCTATTTTTTTTCACTCAATCAACGAGCTGTATATTGGAAGTCATAATCAATCAACGGATTAGAGATGCATGTTTAAATCAATTGAGAGAGTCGGGAAATCATAAATATTTAACGAGAAAAAAACTTGAAGAACATTGTGAGATGGTTATTGGATCGTACGTGATCTTAACGTGAGATTTGTTAATGATTAATTCGTAGTGATCTAGCTAATGATTTATGTACATACTCTTGATTTTCTTTAATGTTATTCTCTTATGCATAACAATAATTGCGATTTTATATTCTTGGATGCGTGGCAAGATTTCTGTCGAATATATAACCCAAGATTTTAGTGGTCTCAACAGGCATGAGAACTCTCTGTATTCTTTCATTTTCCAAAATCTGGACCACTTTGCCTCTTTTCCAAAGAGAGTGATGTGTTGAATTTGCTTGCACAGATGCATGAATGGTAGATACAGGAATAGTAATCATTTGCGTGCTGGTCGACGGGAGTGGGGTTCGATAAAACAATACAAAGATTTAATTTGGCTTTGGCTTTGGCTTTGGCTTTGGCTAGGAAAAAGAATGTTGTGCAACGACAAAAGTATGATCGAAGCCAATAATGCAGGAAAAGGTCGTATCCTAGGGTTTGGTTTTGTGACGAGCTAGTACTTTTGATGGCCATAGATTACCTTCTTCTCCAGGAATTAATTGCCCCTTTTTCTATCATTAATGCACACTTGACTCATTTTATAGGCATCCTGATCACAGCTGCATTCCATCACGAACTGCATATATTCTTCTCTTCAAAAACCATCTCAGCTACCCTTTTTAACTTTATCAAGCTAATGGTTGCTTGTGTGTGTGACTTTGGTCTGCAAAACCACTGACTATATAGGCTCAGCTCCTCTGATCGTTACCTGAAAATTCTGCTTCCTAATTAATACCATGCTATTATTTGTTTTTATATCTGCTGCTGTAGGAAAATATTTTTGTAAAAAAATTAATTTTTTTATATTAAAAAAATAAATTTTAAAAATTAAAAAATATATCATTTTAATATATTCTTAAATAAAAACTTTTTCAAGAATAGTAGTCGCTAAACAGCTAAAAAACCATAAAAAATAATTGTAAAAAACAAATATCATAGATAAAGTGGCAGTAATAAGTTTATCAGGGTTGGTGCCAAAATTGTTGTATTGAAGGCTAGAGGATTCATCGTGCAATTACTTCTCAAAATTATTAAGAACCAAAACCATCGAGTACATGAATAAGAATATAAGATTAGATCAAAAGATCATATGTGGTTAGTTTACCCCATGTTTATGTATATATGACCTAAATGAATTTGATGAGACATAAGACATTTAATGCAAAGCCTTGCCCTACTTCCATGGCTAGGAAATTAATTTATGATGGTGCTGAAGATCTTGCACGTGTGACAGTGAAGTGCATTTACAAATTGGGTCTTGGCGTGGAAGAGAAAAATTGCCAAAACATGAAGGAATGAACCTCTTTAATTAGTTTCTTGTATGAACTGAAAAATTGCATGTCTACTACTAATTATTTGGAGTAAATTATAAATGAATCTCTTTAGGTTTGTAAAATGAATTAAATAGTCCGTTTAGTTTTAAGAACTAATTAATTAGTTTCTATTTTATTTTCCTATGTGCATCATGTTATAACTTTGAATCGAAAATTAAAAGGTTTAAAACGGATGTGTGCTATGTAATGTGATTGTGGAGTCATTATCGTTCCATCAATTGTAATAATACCATCTTAAATGTACTTTGTCCCACTAAGAACATACAGTAAACAATGCCAATAGCAAATTGTGTGGTTATGGTTAGGCCGAACTCAGCCAGCTGTGAAGGAAAATACAGTCCACCAACTTGGTCATTAATTAATTTGCGTCGACTGAGCACCGAAGTTCTGAATAGGTTAAGCAGGAATCTGGACATGGCGCACTGCCCGCATAGACGATAAAATAACAAGGCTATATGGCTCGAGAAAGGGATTGGTAGCTAGCAAACGTCAATTGATTATAGGATAACGTCCACCTAAGAGCCTAGAAATCAAGGAATAATCCGACTCAAGCTTTCTCATGAATATATATATATATAATCCTCTATTGGCGGTTTATTGCTTGAATTAATTGAATTATGAAAAGAACAAACTACCTTCTTATAACATAAACTTCTACACAATGTAATTGCACATTCTTTACTTTTTCTAGCTTTCTCTTGATTTGATTGAAACCCAAGAAAACCTAAATCAAAAGAAAAAAATAACCTAAATCAGAGGCATAAATCACCTAAAAGATATATATATATATATATATATATATATATATATGGAAGGTGGGCATCGGGAGGCATTTTGTATTGTGCCCAAAATACAGGAATTGATGGAGCCCTGATTATTAAACCCGTTATGGCCTGAAAAGTTGACTTGGAATCCGGTCTATCTATATCTTGGTACATGCCTAGTCTCGTAACAAATAAAAAAAAGTTTTTTTTATAACAAAATTCAAGTTCACTTGCTATTCATTAAACTTGTCAAAACCTAGGAAAAAAAATATTGATTTCTTGATTTTTTTAAATAATATTATTTTAATTTTTTAAATTTATTTAAGTTAGTTTACTCGATTAATGACCTGAGTTTTAGCTTGGATTGTCCCTCAAATTATATTTAATAATTATAAGTGTAAAATGAACTTAATTTAGTTTCAAATTCTTAGTAACATGTGAATTAGTGAAGGATTAAGCTACATAGATAATGTGACTCGATGAATAATTGTAAGAAGATAGAAGATATTGCATGTCATCTTAAAGTGTTAAGTACTTGGGATAAACTCGACCATTAATTTCTCCAAATTCGTGACAATATCCAATATCCAATATATATATATATTGTCAAAGATTCAAAGTCAAAGCAGTCATAGTCTAACTTGTTATTTTGTGAGGTTGTCAATTGTAGCCGACTCGTCACTGTTAATTGCTAGGTAGGTTCCAGTTCGATTCATGCCTAACTCTTGGGGATGTGATTGTAGGATTACAGCTCAAAGGAGGCAACTATAAGTCTATGATACTGACAATTAGTTCATGAAAATGAAATAATTAGAATTATTTATAGAGTTAGAGATAAACCTGATTTAAAATTTAGCCCTAACTTCTAATAATGAATAATTGTATTGTCAGTGTTTTTATTTAATGATAATGTATATCCTGAAGCTAGTTTTCTTAATAAATTTATAAAAGCTTATCTTATAGTTATATTTTTTATATATTTAAATTTGGGGAAATTGAGGTTGACAAAATTATAATAATTTCTGAAAACTTTAAACTCTGAAGGTAATAGTTAAAACCAACAAAATCTTTGTAGGTTAGAAACATAAAATGACAGTTTACTGTTTGTTTGAACACTTGTAACGTCGTCTAATTAAGACAAGCAGTACACGAATTTGGCACTATCTTGCTGCAGACCGGCAAAGCATTCAAGTTCTTACGCATGAGACCAAAGTACATCTTCAATCAAACTATCGCGAGCACAAAAGGGTATCATAAAAGAGTTTTTTCACATGTTAGCACAACTGGCTACATTATTTTCCATACTAGTATAGTTAGGAAAATAATTCAGTATAAAGACACATATGTGCTCCATGCGAGTCCACTGCATGTGCAACATTGGTCACATATATAGTACATGTACAATCAGAAATTCAACAAGATCATTTAAAAAAAATCATTTAATTTTAAAATTAAAAAAAAATACTTAATCTCAACACTAAAATAATTTATTATAATAAATCATATTAATTCAATTATAGATTAATTAAACTATGTAATTACATAATTAAACAACATCAAACAAAATAACTTGTCGATGAACCTACATCATCAAAACCACGAGCATGTCATCATCATGCATGATAAACAACCTGAACCTCTTCTATTGCATTTTCCAAACATTGAACCTCCCTAACCTCATGAGAACCAAGTATTGAAAGCGTCGTGCATAACATCGTTGGTTGCATCACAAACTACGGCCACAATTCTCTGACCCTCGCGTATTAAAAAATTGACCTAATATATGAGAAAAATATCATATTATCATTTATAAGATACAAATAATAATTTTATTACATGTAAAAAAACTAATTCATACATACCAATCTATTATATTGTGGTGCACAAGGTTCATAATTATCTAGATTACGTGTTAGGTGACGCGGAGTGTCACGCGGATGTCTCATAACATGCTTCTATGGTGATGTTATGAATCATCTTGTTATGCTTATGTACCAAGACATGTAGAGATCTAATTCAATATTTGGATACCTTTATGTAAATATGTGATCTCTCCTTGCATGCTATAGATTGAAATATTATACATGAACCACACACCAATTGTCGTCCATTTTACCTCGACCATTAATAACATGTAGGTCATCAAGCGTGTGAACATCATCAAGTATGTGTTGATACAATCCAAACTGACACATTACCCGATTAGGACAATGCATCTCAAATATGACCAAATAGTGCATGAGAACTACTAATAGATATAAATCACTTCCCTCCATGGAAATGAAGATGCTCTTCTAATCAAATAATTGGTATAGTGTCCATATCATTTATGAAACCATAAAACACATATATATTAAAAACATTCACACCAGAAAAAAATGTTAAATGAGAAAATGAATTATTGAGTTCATGCATACTTGGTGAAGCTCATTTGAATCCAATTTGTCTTGATAGAACTTGTAAACATGGGTGAAATTTTATGTAAAAATCTTAGACATCTCCCCAACCCAAATAACATGAGAAATAGTTAATTTAGATATTTTTTGATAAAAAATCTAAATTTAATAATGTATTCATAATTATTATTAGTGAATTCCAATTGAGAGTCATATTCCTATAACCGTGTCCAAGATTTGATTTTTCCAAACTTTAGGACGACCAATATCATAGCTTTATATTCACAATAAATTTTTATTATAAATATTTTATAGAACATAATATCAAATTATACATGTAGAAACAATAAGAATTTATCGATTTGTTTCTCGTCTAACATACATGCTTGGCAAAGCTAACGGTACAAAAACGTTAGGATTACCGAGCCCCAACTATAGTTACGAATGGCATCAAAGTTTTCTAGCAATGGCAAAATGTAACATGGAAATGCATTGCCTATCAAACTAGCAAAGATTGTAGCACATATACGGCGTCATGACGATCATCCTCCTGAATCAGGATTTTTGGAAGTGGGTGAAAAGAACAAGGAACTCTTGTCCTTTATTAGTTAAAAAGATGTGGAGTCGTCACCTAGTATTTTGATCATTAGAAATCCTAATTGGTCTTTATAATCTATATAAGAGGACTAATTATGTATATAGAAAGGACAAAAACACCCCTAACACACCTTACCTAAAATAAGTTATATTGTTTATTTGTCTGATTATTACTAAAACACCGTTGTGTTTTTATAATCATTGATCTATATATTGGTTAAAGTTGGTATACCCTAGTAGAGTGGACCATGACTTTATAGGTGAAGCCAAGCCGTTCTAAAACCAAAATATATTTTTACATTTGTTTCTTTTAATATTAGAAATATATTTTATGCATAAGTTCATAATCTTTGGTATTAAAATAAAAAAATTAATTTTTGTGTTTTCAAAATTTTGACCAAATCTCCATGGTTTTAATAAACTTGTTATTAAACCATGATGCATGTAAAATATAAAAACTTGGTAATTCCTCTATGGTAAGTGATACCAATATTGCCATCGATGATTTTACTATCATAATAACATAATATTCCGACTATAGAAAATATATTATGTCAACATCACAACAAAACACAATGTTATTAAATCAATATAGCAAATTATTCAAGTTACATTAAAAAAAAAATCCAAAACTAAAAAGAAAATCATAAACTAAACCCTAACACTAATATAATCAACACAACATAATTCATCGATTTTTCTTACTAAATAAGACAATGTATACACTTACTTAACTAAATTTATATATAATTAATCTCAAATTATAGTTAAATTAGGCAAAATCAACAAAAACCCTAAATTAAAACCTAGAACCCTTACTCTAAAAAACTCACAAATTGGCCAAGAAAAATAACAAATTAATAGAGGGGGAAGGTGAGTACACCTCAAAAGGGGTTAAATAGGGCTCTTGTGGGTGGTGGTGGCGATGACGGCGAAGGACTAATGGTTGTCGTAGGTGGATAGCTAGAGAGAGAGAGAGAGAGAGAGAGGGAGAAATGTGAGGTTTATCATGGTAAAGAGAGAGATTTTTTTTTTATGATGGAGAGAGAGATCAAGTGACCTGAGTTGAGAACAATGTTGGGAGGAAGAAGGAAACATGAGAAGAAAGAAGTAGGGGGAGGAAAAAAAAAGGAAACTAACTTTCAAATAATTATTCAAGTAGTCGCACATGTGGTACATAGACGATATATATAGACGTGTATGTACTACATGCATGACATTTAAAGATGCACTTGTAGTAAATGCATAACCAGTGGATGTGCATGTAGCACATATGTGTCTTTATAGGTCACATATGTATATACAAGACTCATGTTTCGATGCTAAAACAAGAATTAATTTTTCAACTAAGGTAGTTCGGAAAATAATTTGGCTAATAATTGTGTTAATGTAGGAAAAAACTCATCATAAAATAAGCAACAATCAATTTTTTTTAATCAATTCAAAGATTTGCTTGCTTTCTTTAATATCTTATTGTTTTTTTTTAAAAAAATAAATTTAAAAAGATATTAAAGTGTCTCTATTATTTACATATCATATAAGTCACTTGGAAAAACTCCATATTCAACTAGGTTTTCATCTAAAATTTATAATATTATATAGTGTTTGGTTATTGTACAGGATTAAATTAAAAGTTATAGGCAATAGATAAAAAAAAAAAAACCATACTCTCTTATCTTTCATGTTATTTTATATTTTTATTTATATCTTAATAACTAAATATATATTTTTTTCTTTTTTATCCTAGACACTAACCAAATATAATAACATTAATCAACGTATATCATGGGTATAAACAATGTTTGCATGTTAAAAAAAAATTGAATAATGTTTGCGTTATCCAAGAACTTCTGTAATTCAAGACTTGAATATTCTCTTTGCAAATCTCAATACTTGATCATATTGTTTCAAGACTTGAATATTATATAACAATACTTCAATATTGCGCCACACAGAGGATTCCAGCCAGTTTGACGGCTGATGATGTAATCTTTGCCATCCTACTTTCCCACACCATTCAAAAAAAAAAAAAAAAAAAAAAAAACTTTCAAGCTTATCTTAAAAAAAAAAGTAATTAATCCTTTTGGGTTTTTAATGATTTGGAGCCTACTTTCCAACTCATCATGCCAATTAATTATTCTTAGATGTTCCACAAGAAAATTATTTACCATATATAATTAATAAACTATAGGCAGCTCATGAAGCATATCTATGATCATAGATGGTGAGCGAATAAAGAAGGTTTTGAGAGTATAACTTGATTAGGTGGCTTCTACTATGGTTGTGGGTTCCATTAATATAACCATTCTATTTATTTTTATGTTTTTTTTTTATATTTTTTCTTTATGTATAACATTTTTATTATTTCTCTTCTACTGCTTAATAATTTGATTTCTTATACTTTTAAAACATGAAATACAGAAAAACATGTTCATTTTATTCATGTCTTTTCTATTTTGAAATGGTACACAAACAATACAAATATCACCAAAAATTGATTTGTTTAAGAATAAAGCTAGAAAATCAAATAAAATGACGGTCAGAAAAATTTTTGGTAGTGTGGCTGCATGTGAGTTTCACCCGCAACCACACATATTACCGTTTGGTTAAGAAAAAAAAAAGTGATTTATGCTGGTAGGACCCACCAATTTTGCAATTATGCCGCAGGTTTTGGAGAAGCAGCATTATGCTGGTAGGACCCATCAATTTTGCTGCTTCTCGTGGGGGAAAACCACTGCATAATGAAGCATGGCTCCACTGTTCAGTGAACAGTGAAGCATGTCGCACTGTTCATTAAAGTGAATAGTTTTTTTTTTTTTGAAAAACCAGTGCAGTTAATTGATTTCACTTACACTATTCACATGAACGTGAACAACATTTTTTTTGTTTGTTTTTTTAAAAAATTAGTTTAAGGTGAATTAAATTTACTCGTACTGTAATCTCAATTTTATTCTTGTTAATATTTTATCTAATTTTATTACACGCTCAAAAAATCATGGAAACTGTAGTTCTTGTCGGATGAATTTTGTACGTAATGGAATTGTAGATAGTTTAATGAAACAATAAAAAAATTTATATAAAGTATGATTTATTTCATGATGTAATAGCAATAGTTAAATCTACAATATTTAAATTAAAAATCATAAATATTAATATATATTTTTAAATTATTTTATAACCTCAATTTCAAAAGCATTCTTAACCAAACACGTTAAACTATTTTTTGTTCAACCATAATTTTAACCAAATATATATTTTTCCAACCCAATCTCAACTAAAAGTACTTTTTATAAAACAACTTTTTTCAAACCACAACCACAACAGCTACCGCAATACCAAACACAGTGAAAACTAAGGTTAGTTGGATTTAGATACGTGTTTGATAAAAATTGTAGTTGAAGTTTATGTGCAGCAAAAAACATATATACTAAAATGTTTGGTAGTTATGTGGTTGCAGTTGCTTTTTAAAATGTTTTTTTACTTGAAAATGCATTAAAATAATATATTTTTATTTTTAAAAAATTATTTTTGATATCAGCGCATCAAAATGATTTAAAAACACCAAAAAAATATTAATTTGAAACAAAAAAAAATAAAAGATTATCAAATTTTTTCAAAAGCGCTTTTGAAACGTAAAAACAAACGGTATTTTACGAAACTCAGTTTAAAAAGCATGTAAAAACTGCTTCACAAAAACTGCGTTTCAAACTCAATTATTTAGTGGGTCCCACAATATAAAACGCAGTTTTTACAGTTACTAAACATCTTACTGTTTTTTTTTTCATCGAAAACATAAAAGCAGGTGCAAAACAAACGCAACTTAAACCTTGTTTTCCCATTGCAAACCTTGAGAGTAATCAAACACTAGGAATTTCAAATTGACATGTTTGCTAGTTGCTAATTTTGTATGGCAATATTCCTGATGCAAAATATCCTTAATGTGCATGCAATTTAGTGGAAATTTAGCTTGAAAAATATTGGGGTATAATATAACATCATATTAATGCAAAGATTCCTCTACGAGTCCAAAAGGAAACATGGTATCTGGCTTTCTTCTACCCTACTGGTTTCTTTGTGCATTCTAAGGGAGATGAAGCCCATTGTACACCAAAATGTACTTAAACGATTGATGGATCAAAGAGAGCATTCACTTTTGTCAAGGATCCCTGTAAATTGGAGGATAGTAATATTGTATTAAATTTGAGGACAATTATATGAACATTTGCCTCTTGATGTGTCAAGTTGAATTAGTAGAGATAGCATATGTATATGAACATAGAACGAGGCCATGAATGCTCGTACTAGCTAGTAGTAGTCATACTGCACTATATACGATTCCTATGTTCTATCACTTTCCAAAATTCCGACAACAATCACATTTTAATTTGTACAAATTAAGAGAGTGATGTATCCTTTTATTTTTCTTGGATAGATATGCATGAACGTGCACAAGCACACAACAATTGTTTGTACGAAGAGATGATAACTCAAGACAAACAACATTGTGATAAGAGGTCATAATTAATGTTGGGGTAAATTTTGTGATAAACGTACTTCTTACGCCCATTGCCATGGCTTTTATCACACTTGGAAACGTCCCTCTCTACCTTCAAATTATTTGAATGCCACCTTTGGGACCGCATGGTCATGTGGATAGAGGCCACAGCTTCCTCTACAAGAAAAATCCTATCACCAAATGCAGCCGCTGTATTCATTTTTTGGTCCTCTCTAAACGATTATACATGAAAAACTACTTGTGGAACTCAATCTAAGTAAAACTTGGTGGCTTTTTAACCATTGGATAGCAACTGGGATTCTTTTAGAAGTGATATTTTTAATCCTAAATACAGAAGGCTTTCTCCTCAAATTCAGAAAAATCCCTTGAGTTTAATGAGTGTTTTCAAAATAATTTTGTGATTTATCACTGTCTAGATTGTACGTATGGTTTGTTTCTATATATATGATATCATTTTAGTCTACATAAATCGTATAAGAAACTGCCTGTATATATACTCTGTGTTTTGATGGAACACTCAAGATTAACAATTTAATGGTAAAAAAAGAGAGACTACAATCCACACACATTGTGGTTCTAGCATGTGAAGTCTTTCTTAAATTGAATAGACGAGACAGACAACATTTATATTCCACAGCTAGTCAAAACCTACTAAATTAATTTCATGGTTTAATGGCTACACAATTTAGGATGATGGAGCTAGCTAGGCTTCACGGGTGAGAAGGACTTAGCTAAACTTGACGTGGAAGAGAAATCTAGCCTAACATACTAGTTGACAACATGTAATGTGGATAAGATTCTTTAATTTTAAAGATTTATAGCTCTAAACTATAGAGAAAAAAAATTAGGATTTTTAAATCTAAATTTACAGTCCTTAATGATAAAGAAATTGTAGAAAAAACTAGTTTAATGTATTCTAAAAGGTTTCTTTCATAAATTCTTTTTTTTTAAATAGTATATAAAACTATTTAAATACAAGAAAAAATGCTATAATTATTAAAATTAATTAAGTTGAAATCCTAATTTAAATAGAAAACAAATTAAAAAACAACAAAAAAATAAAGAAAAGTTCAACACAATATCTTCTATGTATGTCTAATTTGGATCTAGAATGAAAACAACTAGCTAGTTAACTCTATATAACATATAAGGTTTTCAAAATAATCTAATAAAATTGCAGCACTTAACAATTGAATAAAAGTTTATATCTGGTTTTATAAAACTGAATATTGAACTTATACAATAACAAATAATCTTACCTGGAATAATAAAGAAAGCACCCATGTAACTAATTAAGGAATTAACTAGCATAATTGCCTTCTGATCCTTTTTCAGCTTTTAAAATCTTAAAAATGTGTGCCCTAAAATCGAGTACTTAACCCGTTATATATGCTCTCATTCTAGGATTATTGCAGTAATTTTTATTAAAAAAAAAAAACTATTTCATTGATGATGATAAAGGTATCTAGATCGTTTTGCTAAACCCAAATTATATCTTCAAGTACATGCAAAACCGTGAGTAAATTTTGGACCCAAAAGTCCATGAACACTATTCAAATGTCAGACTATTGTAATTTCATTAACAGAGTATCAACATCATCGTCAAATGTTGAGATGGCCGAGTTGGTCTAAGGCGCCAGATTAAGGTTCTGGTCCGAAAGGGCGTGGGTTCAAATCCCACTCTCAACATTTTCTTTTCTTTATTTGTTTTTCCTTGGAACACAATAATTTGAAATAAATATCAGAAAATAATTACAATATCCACTCTTTTTCTCCCCTAAGATGCCAATTTCAGCTTTATGTGCCCCCCCCCCCCTTCAATTTAAGAAAAAAACATGATTTATTTATTTGCTGTTATGAATGCTCAGGGTTTAGTTTAGTATTCCTAGTTGTATGTTTAGCATCCAAATAGGTTTAATGTTATCAACAAGCAGTTCCTATTTCCAAACATGTTGATTCACAGTACTAAGGCAACCTTTTTCTAATTTTGGCTGAATTGTTAGTATGATTAACTTGTCTTAAGATATCGACACGATTTAATTCTATATTTGTTGTGTCAAGTAAGATTTTAGGCCACCTTAAAAGTCAATTAATAAATACTCTAATTTGGCATTATTCTGCTGCAATGCTTTAAATTGTCGGCCATGCCATGCAAAACAATGGACGATGTTTCAATCAAAATAATTAGCAGAATAACCCAACACGACTTGTTCTTGGGTCTTATACTGTATAATAATTGAGAGTTTATTATAATCCTTCCTCATTTTCTCTAAATCTTTGGCTAGGTCGGCCCAGTATGCGTATATATTGACTAATCTCATAGATTCTAAAGTTAATAATTATGTAAGCCTCTAGTAACCATCATATTAATAATCACAAGACTCGAACCTAGAATTACAGGAAAAGCAAATTTCTTAATTCCAAACTTTTACCATTGAATCACCTACCTGATGGTTTCATCAAAGTTTTTTTAGATTTGGATGTAAAGCATTATTTGCTTTTCTATGATAAAGCCTTTGGCTCTGTTTGTTTGTAGGAAAGTTGTTTCTTTTTGGAAAGTGAATTCCGAGGAAAGTGAATTCCTGGAAAGTGAATTATTTTCCGATGTTTGGTAGTTTTATGGAAAATGAACTAGAAAACACTTTCCAGTGTTTGGTTATGTTATGGAAAATGAACTGGAAAATAATTTATTAATGAATTATTTTTTTTTCAAGTTTATCTAATATATATAAAATATTTATTTACAATAAAAGATTGAAATCTAAAAAGTATAATGATGAATTTTTTTTATTATATCCTATATTCATACATAGCTTATTTTAAAAAATATAACTATATATGTCATATCATATTATAGAGAAATAACCTTGTGAAATATTTCTTAAGTAAAACCTTTTAATATATTTTTTGTGGTTTTAAAAGCTTAAAATAAGTTTTTTTTTTCATATGAAGAAAGCCAAATTAGTTTATGGTAAGAGTTATATATTTGGGGTTTTTTTTTTGGTATGAAGAATTTTTTAAAAGATAAATATATATAAAAATATTTTGATGGGTTTTTTTGAATAAATATTAATTTTTTTTATACGGGTAAAGGCAACTATCCCTTTAATATATATCAAATAAACATCAAGAAATAAATATAAATATCTAACATCAAACATGGTCATGCATAAATATTAAGTTTCGATGTCATATACATACATATTAGTTCAAATTACAAATATAAACATGCTAGACCGAATTAAATAAGTAAACATACTTGTCAAATAACAAACATAGTTTGAACCCAAATTTTGAACATAGTCAAATCATCTTAGCAAGCAGGCTAGTAGTAGTGTTGATTCATAAAATTCTGAATCCAAAGTTTCCTCAAATTAACATTTTTTACCATAAATGCTTTTGCCAACATTT
>Ga0325401_1001611_pt1 | contig 19269 bp, 16 predicted proteins | sample PopdelMetagenome_FD_205666 | JGI IMG/M metagenome (GOLD analysis project Ga0325401, IMG submission 205666) | Populus deltoides microbial communities from Bellville, Georgia, United States - Xylem-PdKOR-R2 | ecosystem: Host-associated > Plants > Phyllosphere > Stem > Wood/Secondary xylem | place... | reverse complement strand
TTTTTTTTAATCAATTATGGACCTTGGACCAAAATATTAAGAGGAATTAGATTGGATATATGCACATTCTAATTTATTAATACAGAACAAGCTTGAAAAACACTACTCACTTAATGGACTTGTAAAGAGTTGAAATGACTAATTAAAAGAAAGAAAAAGAGAGAAAGCATATTTTTCAATGTTGATATACCCAATGTGCCTTGAAAACCAAAAATAAAAATGAGGTGTCATGCAACTATATAATTCTTTACATATTAAATGGAGATTAAATAGTTGAATAATATTTATAAATATATAAAATGTTCAAATATTAATAAATGATAAAAATAAATGAATCACCTTATAAGTGACATGACTAACTAAACTACAACTAGATGGAAAACCAAAGAAGCAATTTAAAAGGGTATTGTCGGTGGCATCCTTGAACATGCAAATTCAAATACACAAATCATAAAACAAGAGTTAAAATATTAATTAGAATAAAATAAAAGAATGCATTATCTATTTATATATTCATAACATAATTTTCGAGAGACATAGTTACCAAAGGACCAAATGGATGAGGGATAAAATAACTGAAGGGTTATAATATCGAGGAATGTAATAGCCTAAGAGCATTTTATGAATAAATAAATAAATTATATTTTTAAGAATATGATAACCTCAAGACTAGATTCAAGCAGAGTAAATTTCATATCACATATTAAGGTGCTCATTCTTTGAACTTGATAAAGATAGGTTCAATATCAAACAAATACACATTCAATCAATCATGATCACCCATCATCTTTTTTTATATATATATATATAAACCTAAAATACAACTAGAACATATAAAACACTTGTATATATAAATAAAAATATTAAGATATCAAAAACAACACAAAATCATTCAAAAAATTAACAAAGGATCCAAAAACAATAATCATAAGCAGAACATTGATGAATAAGAATAAACCACAGTAAACATACATTTTAAATGTGATAACTTTAGGGGAAAAAAGGTTCAAAAAGAAAATTCTGACATTGAATAGAAAAATACATTCATCCAAATATGAAATAAAAATCAAAATCATATGCAAGCCGTGTTTTTTAAGTTTCAATTCAAAGTTGTAATGATGAAAGATTCAGGATTAACTAATTTCCATGTAATGAAATCCCATTTAACATCCATGCAATCTAAATAAATAGTTTTGAGTTCAAAACTAACACATAAAAATTAATTTCCATGAATTTAAGAAATAACTTTGCAATAATTGATAATTTTGAATTATAAATCTTTGATTTGAAAATTAGATTTTTATGTGAAAAACTAAAGCTAATACAATATCACGAGCATGAATTAAAATCTGAATTTAAACCGACCTAATCTAAATACTATAATATTGAGAAAAATATATAAGAAAAGGTATGAACTTCTCTTTTAAATTTTATTTTAAATATGTATGTTCTTACTTGTTTTTGTGTTTTTTTTAACATGTTATTAACACGATCACTCTATTTAATTTATATTAGAATCTTGGCACACATGAACTCCTATGTTACATGGCTTTATCAATATCAATATTCTCTTTTCATTATTATTCATACTTTATGAAATATATTTGGCTCTGTAACTTATTTTGACAAATTTTCTTTTCTTTTTATTCATCAAGATTTAAAGTTCTTGAAGAACTAGTATTGTAAGTTTCTGAAGAATTAAATAAATTAAATAGTGTTAATGAAGAACTAGTATTTTTAAAGAACTGAATAGATCTTAAAAGACTGATTTTTTTTATATTCATGATTTTATTTGATAATTTATTTTATTTTTTATATATACGTCAAATCTGACGAAACTTGAATTTACCGTATTGATATATGGGAATAAATTTTTGTCATAGATCCTTGACATTGAGATTTATCTGGAAGTTATGAATCTTAGAGAGACCATCAAAGAAGAAAATAGTGCATCCTTACAGGATCGTACAAAAGCAATGATTTTCATTCGCCATCATCTCCATGAAGGATTAAAAGTTGAATATCTCACAATATATAAAAGTTCCTCTTGGTTTGTGGAAAAATCTAAAGAAAAGATATTACCACTAAAAGTATACTATACTCCCTCAAGCTTATTATAATTGGTTGTACCTGAGGTTGCAAGATTTTAATTTTGTTAGTGAATATAATTTTGCTATTTTTAAAATTATCTCATAGCTGAAATTGTATGGTGAAAATATTACAGAAGACCAAATGTTTGAGGAAACATTCTCTACTTTTCATGCCACAAATATTGTCCTGCAACAACAATATAGAGAACATAATTTCAAGAGGTATTCATAACTAATTCCATGTCTTCTTGTGGCTGATTAAAATAATGAGTTTTTGATATAAAAAAATCATCAATTCCATCCCACAGGTTCTAAACCATTCCCTAAAGTGAATGGATCTTTGTTCAAAAGACAAGAAAGAACCAAGGGTATAGATATGAAAAAAACGATGGAAAATGAGAAGAGATAATCCTTTAAAAGGCAACCCATCATACCACCAGAAGTGAAGACACAATGAACCCAAACAAGAAAAGGGCATGAGTTTCAAGAAACTTGAAGATAAGTGTTATATGTGTGGTATGCATGGTCATTGGTCTTGCACTTGTCGAATGCCAAAACATCTTACAGATTTATATCAAGTCTCTCTAAAAAAAAATATAGTTGAAACTAATTTACTCATAAATATGATTTTAAAGGTCATAATGCTTATCTTGATGTTTCTAATTTCTTTGAAAACCCAAATAAAACAAATAACATACTTAGTGGTGGAATCCTTAGGGATGATTAATATTTTTATTTTTATTAGGATATTTATCATATTGTATTTTCAACAAATAATGTCAATTTTATTTCAGTTAAATTATAAACTTTAATTATATTTTGAATAGAGGCATGACTTTTCATAATAGAGATTTATGTCTAGCAGATAGTGTAACAACACATACAATTCTCAAGGAAAAGAAATACTTTGAGTATTTAACATTAATCAAAGCTAATGTCACTAATATAAGGTCTAACAAACATTATTAAAGACTCTGGAAGAGTTAATATTTTGTTACCAAATAACACAAAACTGGACATCAAAGATGTGTTATATTCTCCTGAGTCCAGAAGAAATTTACTTAGTTTTAAAGATATAAGCGCTAATGATTATCATATTGAAACAATAGTTGAGGAAAAAAATTAAGAACATCTTTAAATTAGTTCATATATTTCAGGCCAGAAGCTTGTACTTGAAAAATTACATGCTTTCTCTTCTGTAATTTATTACACGATCATGAAATTTATTGAAACAAATGTTGTGATACACCTAAAGTGTTCCGAACCAAAACTATTTATGCTTTGGCATGATTGACTTAGACATCCAGGATCAATAATGATATGACAAATTATTGAAAATTCACATGGACATCCTTTAAAACACCTGAAAATTCTCTTACCAAATGAAAATCCATGCACTGCATGTTCTGAAGGTAAATTAATTACCAAACTATCTCTATTAAAGGTTGTTACAGAATCACTATTTTTTCTCAAAAGAATTCAAGGAGATATATATGGACCTATTCATCTACCATGCAGACCTTTTAGATATTTTATGGTATTAATTGCTGCATCAAGTAAATGGTCACATGTTTGTTTACTTTCTAGTCAAAATGTTGCATATGCTAGATTAATAGCAAAAATTATCAGATTAAGGGCATAATTTCCTCATTCTCCAATCAATAAAATTCGATTGGACAATGTTGGTGGGTTTACTTTTCAAGAATTTGATAATTTTTGCACTTTTATTGGAATAGATGTTGAACATCTTATTGCTCATGTAAATACCCATAATGGTCTAGCAGAATTATTTATAAAGTGCCTAAAATTAATTGCTAGACCATTACTTATGAAATGAAAATTGCCTACATTTATTTAAGGACATGCTATATTACACGTTGCATCATTGGTTAGAATTAAGTCAAGTGCTTATCTTAAATATTCTTCTTTGCAACTTATTTTGCTGTACCACCAAATATATTTCATCTATGAATTTTTGGTAATGTAGTTTATGTGCCTATAGCACCTCCTATAAAGGATTAAAATGGGTCTATAACATAGAATAAGAATTTATGTTGGTTTTAATTCTCTATCTATTATTAGATTCCTTAAACCTTTAACTGGTAATGTCTTTAAAGCACGTTTTGAAGACTATTATTTTGATGAGAATATTTTTTCATCATTGGAGAAAGAAAAGTTAGTGCCTGAAATACAATAAGAAATTACTTGGAATAACCCGAACTTATCTCATTTTAATCCAAAGATAAGAACTTAAAGTTCAAAAAATAATTCATTTATAAAATATCGCAAATCAATTACTGGATGTTTTCACCAACTGTGAATAAGTGGTTAAATCCCATATTGTAGCTGTAATGATTTCATTTAGAATTGAAATTTATGAAAGAAAAAAAGGCAACATAATAGCAAATGAATCTATACCACGCTTGAAGCGCGAAAGATCTATTGGTGCTAAGGATAAAAATCCTAGAAAATAAAAAATACAACAAATAGATGATGGTACTTCTAAAGATTCATCACACATTAAACAGACAATAAATATTGAGTTAAAATCGAAGATTCATCATACATTAAACAAACAATAAATATTGAGTTAAAATCATTTCCTAATATTGATCATATTGAAGAAGAACCTCTTGAAGATGTATTTTCTAAAAAAATCCAAATACCTAAAAATAATGAGATCTCCATAAACTATGTTCACACATGAGAGATTTTGGATCAAAATAAAATTGTCATAAATAATATATTTGCATTTAAGATTGCTTATGGTTCTTTAGTTTTTTGACAGGCAAGTCCTATTTAAATATGTTTAATTTAAATGTTAAAAATAATCTAAATTTAGAGTTGTGATATAGAAAAACTAGACAAAAATATGTATAAATTAGATAATAACATTGTAGCTTTAATTTTATTTATTTTCATATAATTTTTTTACTCTTCATTTTTTCATTTTTTTCTTTTTAATTTTTTTATTTTCCACTCTCACTCATCATTTTGTCTTTTTCTATCTTTTTTATTTTCATGTTTATCCTTTTTTCCCTTACTTGAAATCTAAATAAAATAAATAAATATTTTAAACTATATTTTTTTAGGGAATGACTAAATTTTTAAGAATTGGAGAACGCATTTTCTTTTAGAATCACTTTTTTATAGAATTGTTTAAAATTCTAAATGTCGTTTTATCATGCACAACAATTACTGTGTAAGAATATAATAGCAAATACAAAACAAATTAAATAAAAAACTTTTGTTTTTACTTTGAAAAAATAGCTTTTAGTTTTTATCTCTATTTTCCTTATTTTTTTCAAAATAGAAAATAAGTATTTTGTTTGACTTACCTAAGAAATAATAGAAGAAATGAACATAAAAAATTAGGTCAACTAACAAGGCTCTTATTTTCATAGGGTCTATTCAGAAATTAAAAAACAATTTCTATTTAAAATTTTCTTATCTTTTTTTATTTTTCCTTTTCCTATAAAAAATAAAAAAATATGTTCATTTGTAAAAAATATAGAAAACTTTCTTACCAAAAAAAATAAGAAATATGTCAAAATTGTAACTATTTTACTTAAAAAAAATTAAAACCATGATTTTTCGATAATCATCTTAGTATTAGTATTTGTGATAATAAAATTATAAAATGTCAATTAAAAATTATCATGAAAATATATACTTATTAACTCAGAAAAAGTAAATACTTAATATTAGATTTTTAATGAAAATCCAATTTAGGACTCTAACCAAATATAAAAATATAAAAAATTAATGTTTTACATTTCTGAAATTTCTTATGTATGAAATAATAATATTGTATTATTCACCATTTTATTTTTTTATTTGAAAAACATAAAAACATAAATCCATGACCCTAACCAAATATTTAAAAACAAATTGCATTTATAAAAGTTCTAATCTATGAAAGAATAATATTGTATTATTCTATCATTTTATTTTATTTGGAAAACAATAAAAAAAAATTACGGAAGTTAAACTAAAAAATGTGTTTCCAACTTGGAAAAAAGTTAGAAAACTGGAAAACTAGTTTTGTAGTTTTCCAGATGGAGGAATATTGTATTTTAATAAGAAGTTTTAGTTTTTTTTTCTTCCTCTATTTTTCTAAAAGATTGAAGTATTCCTCTTTTTCTGAATATACTCTATGCATGTGTATTTTCACTAACAAAAAATTATTGACCTTATTTACTTTTATTTTTTTTCTTTTTTTTCAATTAAAAATTAAGAAACATGTTCATTTATTGAAAACAAAGATGAATTTTTTCATCGAAAAAAAGTTAAGAAACACATCAACATTATTACTATTTAAAACAAAAATCAAAACTATAATTTATAATAAACCAGGTAATATTTTATATTTGTGATACTCTAATTAAAAAATCTTAGTTTAATTTATTCAAATTAAAACTATCATAAAAAAGACATGTTGTTAGCTCCAAAAAAGAAAACTTTATATTAGATTTATAATAAAAATTAATTTTATGACACTAACTAAATATGAAAATATAAGAAAATTGATCTTTCATACATTGCTAAGAAAATGTAACAATACTTTTGAGTCAAAAATCATTTGTTATTCCCCTATAAATCATTTGTAACAAAATCATTTGCTAAGAAAATTGATCTTTTATATTATACTGTGATTTGGATTGTTAGACATATGTAAATCTCAACCCATATTTTTTACATGTTTAGTTTTGTGATTAACTTTTGAAATTACATTGTCAAAATATAATTTTAGTTTAAAATTAAGAGTGCGTGGTTTTGGATTCAAACAATGCTTTTAAAATTATTTCAAATTCATGTGTTTTTTAGATTTTAAATCACTTTTGTGTGCTAATGTCAAAAATAATTTTTTTTAAAAAAATTATCTTGATGAATACTTTAAAAAGCAACCATTACTATAATTCTAATCACTAGATGCCTAAACAAATGTAAATTCATATGTAGAAGGAATTCTACACACACACTCTCAGTTAAGCATTTAGGGCATTAAAATCGTTAAAGAAAATCTAATCCAAAGCTCTAGGTTTCCTGTGAATCATGAAATCCCTATTTTATTAGGTTTAATGGTATTACTCGATTCTCGAATGCAAAATCTTATTAAATTGTATTTGATGCATTAATTCATCCATAATCCCCCCCCCTCCGAGCATTAAAAAAAAGGAGGAAAAAATTAAAAAAATTTATAAATAAATTATCATAAAAATGTGTTAATATTACTTTTATTAATAAAATGTCAATTGATTGAATTCATGAGACTCACACTTGATTACTTATAGATTGATACTGTTGTATGAAAATATGATAAAGAACATAAACAAAATAAAACTTGAGGCATGTATAAATACTATCTTTAAGGATATTTCCTCGACACAAGGCTATCCACCTGGATTAAACAAGTTTCTCCTCTAAAATGAGGGTCACAGAAATAGATAGACTAAGAGCAAAAAAGAAATACCAGCAAGTTTTGCAAACACAAGAAAATACAATGGTCTTGGCAGTCTTTGATTGTAAAAGTGTGTGGTATGTATATGTTGCTTGTATGTAACAGTTAGACACGAAATAAATTAGAGAATTAAAGAGCTTTAGGGGATTAAAGAGTTGTAGCTGTTAAAAAAGGTTTTAAAATAAAAAAGTTGTTAAGGAATTAAAGAGTTGTAGTTGTTAAAAAGGTTTTAAAATAAAAGAGTTGTTAGGATTTTGTGACTATTAGAAAATTAATTCTAAGTGTTTAAAAATTGTGGTTTCAGTTTAAGGTCCAAAAACAAATTATTGTTGTAGACAAAAGGTTTAGAAAGTACAGGCATTGCCTTACGCGTAGGGGGGCAATCAAATATTTTCCTCTTGCTCGACTCAACCTTATACACACGAGCCCACTATCCTTTTCTTATTGGTTACTATCTCATATCAAAATTTACTATATAAACACTAGATAAGGTTCTTATTTTTCCAATATAGGATATAAAGCCTTATATATACTCTATGTTCACAAGAAGTAAGTTGTGTTTTTCTAATATAAGATAATAACCTTTTAAAATAGTCTTTATTATTTACAACAATCACACACATATTTCAAAAGAATTTTGGAATAAAAATACACTTACTAGATTTTTATATATTAAGTGTAATGTATCTAACTTGATGTTTTTTGGACTATGAACCAGATTATATAAATAATGAGATTTCACTTATAAAATTATTGGTGAAATTATTAATTTGTATGAATCAAAAAATCTTATTTTAAGTTAGGTATCTCACCAATTACATTATACCCCCATAATTTCTTGTTTTTTAACTCGATTTTACACATAATAAGCTATGTGTGCACCTGATTGTTTATAAGTGCTTCAGAGATTTTCCTAGTATCTTATATGAGTGGCCTAACTCCATACTCATACAGGTGATTCTATCAAGTGTTCACTGCAATTTCAACACTATCCATGAGGAATATGGAACTCATTAAGAACTTTGTAGTTCATCCTCTCTTTAATTGCAGTCTGGCACTATTCTCACATCATAGGAAAGGACTTGTTTTATAGTGCTACAGAATTACAAATAACTTTGTAATTACCCCTATAAACTAAATTCATGGGATCTTTATTCACATATTGGGTTACCATCATTTTTATTTCTCACTTAAGCATTAGTCTCATTTCTCTCGATGTTTCTAATATCATCTTTTTACTAAGTGGTTTAGTTAGAGGATTGGCCAAATTTATTTCTGACTTCACATAATCAATCGAAATAATTTCATCTTTTAGTAGCTTCTTTACAATATCATGTCTAAATCGAATATGTCAATTTTTACCATTAAAATATTTATTCTTAGCAATAACTATTGTCGCTTGGCAATCACAATGCATGGATATAGAAGGTGTAGGTTTTATTCCCAATTGAATTTTAGTTAAAAAAATTCCTTAACCAAACATCTTCATTTCCTACTGATTCCAAAGCTATAAATTCTAACTTCATGGTGGATCGAGTGATAAAACTTTGCTTGGATGATTTCCAAGATACTGCACCACCACCAAGAATAAAGATATAACCACTAGCGGATTTAATCTCATTTGAATCTGAAATTCAGATAACATTGTTGTATCCTTCTAATACAACGGAAAATCCACTATATAGAATATCATAGTCCATGATACCTCTCAAATATTTCATTAGTTGGATTATTGCCGCCCAATGCTCATGATTGAGATTTTGTATATATCTACTTAATCTACACATAATGTACAAGTCAAGTGAAGTTCATTAAATCCATCAACTCCTAATAATTTAAGCATGTTTAAGCCGAGTAATAACTTCACCTTTTTTTTTGTTAATTGAGTGTTAGCATCATAAGGAGTACTCACATGTGTCACATTAAAGTGACCAAACTTCTAGAGAAGTTTCTTTTGTTAACATTATACCATTGTCTCTCCTTATAATTTTAATACTCAATATTACACTAATTTCACCCATATCTTTCATATCAAATTTAGAGGCTAAGAAACGTTTAGTGTTATACACGACATTCATGCTAGTACTAAAAACAAGCATATCATCTACATATAAACTAATGATCACATATTCATTATCAATAGACTTAGTATACACACATTTATCAACACTTACTAAAAAAAACCATCACTTAAAACAACTCGATTAAATTTTTCATACCACTGTTTCAGAGCTTGCTTTAAGCCATATAAAGACTTTAACAACTTACAAACTTTAATCTTTTGACCAGGAACTATACAACCTTCAGGTTGTAACATATATATCTCTTTTTCTATACCACCATTTAAAAAAGCAGTTTTAACATCCATTTCATGTATAAAAAGGTTATACATAGAAGCTAAAGCAATTAAAACTCAAATCAAAGAAATTCTAGTTACATGTGAAAAAGATATCAAAATAATCCACATTTTGTTTTTTGAGTAAAATCTTTTGCAACTAATCTTGCTTTGTGTTTATCTATAGAACCATCAGGAAAACATTTTCTTTTAAGAATCTATTTACAACAAATAGGTTTTACACTTGAGAGCAAATCAACAATCTCTCAAATTTGATTTTGTAAAAGTGAATCAATTTCAACTTTAATTATTTCTTTCAAAAATAAATAATCAGAAGAAAAGATAGCTTCAGATTAAGTCACTGGATCCTTATCTACTAGATAAGTGAAAAAATCATTTCCAAATGAATTTTATTTCCTTTGTCTTTTACTCCTTCTCACTTCCTTAATATGAATTTCATTATCATTAACAGGTGCATGAGAAATCTTTTCATTTAATGGATAAGCATGTTCAAAGTATTATGTATTTTTTTGTTTCAATAATAGTAGAAACATATACACAACACTAATTTCAACATAACCATTAAACATAAAATCAAAAGTTTTTGAACTTATCTTTCTTTTAGATAACATAAACTTAGCTAGACACCCCCATTCTTTTATATATTTTAAATTAGAAGAATAACATTTTCATAATTGATAAGGCGTTAAACCAGTTTTCTTACAAGAAATTTTATTTTGTAAATGATATGCAGATAAAATAACTTCACCCCATAAATTATCAGGTGCTGAAGAACTAACTAACATAACATTCATCATTTCTTTTAAATTTCTATTTTTCCTTTCAGCTACCCCATTAGACTCGGGTGAATAAGGTGGAGTAACTTCATGTATTATACCTTTCTTTTCACAATAATTATTCATTAGAACATATTCACCTCCTCTATCAGATCTAACTCGTTTGATTTTTTTATTTAGTTGATTTTCTACTTCTATTTTATATAACAAAAACATGTTATAAACTTTATCTTTACTTCTAAGCAGTTAAAGTTTTGTATATCTTGAAAAATCATCTATGAAGGTCAAATAATATTTCTTACCTCCTCTAATTATAGTTTGTTTTAAATCTCCCAAGTCTGTGTGTATTAAGCTAAGTAATTTAGTTTCTCTTTTAATAGATACTTATCTTTTCATAGTAATTTTAGCTTCAACACATATTTCATGTTTATTCATAGATGAAGAATTTAAGATAGAAATGAAACCAAGAGAATTCAGTTTCTTAAGATAAGATAAACTAACATGTTCTAATCTAGCATGTCATAGACCAATAAAGTCAAGCAAGTAAGCAAAAGAAGATGGATTTTTATTCATTTCATTATCAACATCGAGTCCAAAAAGTCCATGGTTACAATATCTTTCTCCCCAAAAAACATTGTTCTTAGTCATTACAATCTTGTCAAATTCAATTGACACTTTGATCCCAAATTTTCCCAACAAAGCTATAGAGACCAAATTTGCTCTTATATTAGGGACATGCAGCACCTCATTCAAAGCTAGCGTCTTGCCCAAAGTTAATTTTAGAAGGACTTTGTATTTTCCAAAAACATTTACAATTCTTGAGTCTCCAAGGTTGACCACTTCTTCTCCATCTTTAAAAGGTTTATAAGTGGAGAAGAATTCTTTATTTGCATATATGTGCCTAGTAGCACCAGAGTCTAGCACCCAATTTTTCTCATTAGTCACCATATTGACTTGAGAAACAAACGCAACAATGATGTCTTCTCCTTCAACCATAATGACCTTAGTTTTAGGAGGATTATTGTTTCTCTTTCAATTTCAGCATTAAAATGCATGGTGGTCAGGTTTGCCACACACAAAACAATTTCCCTTTTTATTAAAATTGTTGGTTTTGGGTTTGAACATATTGGTATTGTTACCATTGGACTTATTATTATTATACCTTTTTTTATGTGAACTCATTTCTACTAAGTTTGCTTTGGTGATCATTTCCTTCTTCCAAGTAGTTTGCAACTCCTTTCTATTTATGTCTTCAATGTTGATGTGGGTGATAAGATCAATCAACGATAATTATCTATACTTATGCTTAACTTGTAACTTATAGTCGCTTCATGAGTTCGTTAGTTTTTCGATCAATATTTCAGCAACTAATCCTTTAGAAAGGTTGATATTTTTGGCTTTCATGTCCTCTAGTAGTCTATAGTTTATCCACCATTTTCCATTGATAAAATTTTTCAATGACAAATTTTTGTTTTCCCACATCTTCGGCAGTATACTTTGTCACCATATTGCTCCATATCTTCTTCTCTTCCTTGTAGCTGCAATATACATCAAATAAATCATTGGAGGGAGTGCTTAAAATGGAGTGTCTACAAACATTGTTCTCATATGTCTATGCTTCAAAATTGTCACTGGTCTTAAGATCGGTAAAAATCAAAGTAACTCCATGCATGTCAAGGACACCAAAGATTCTTTCTTGCCACCTTCTAAAGTTTTCTCCAACAAAAAACTCAATCTTTTAAATATTAAGGAACGATTTAGCTAATGACATAGTGGCAGCAGCAGTAGAGTTCTCAACAACATCAATGTTGAGGGTAGCAGCGTTGTCGGTATCAGTGTTTTTGTCCATGTTACTAAAATATCCTTAAGATTGTTGTAAGAAAATATAATGAAGAACATAAATAAAATAAAACTTGAGGTGTGTATAGACATTGTTCTTAAGGATATTTTCTCAACACATGGCTATCCTTCAGGATCCAACAAGTTCCTCTTCTAAAATGCGGGTCACAGAAACAACTAAACCAAGAGCGAAAGGAAATACCAACAAGTTTTGCAAACATAAGAAAATACAATAGTTTTTGGCAGCCTTTGATTATAAGAGTGCATGGCATATACATGTAACAGCTAGATAGAAAATAAATTAAAGAATTAAAAAGTTGTTACAATAGTTCAAAAATAAAAAAACAGTTAGGTAATTAAAGAGTTGTAGCTGTTAAAAAAGGTTTTAAAATAAAAGAGTTGTTAGGATTTTGTAACTGTTAGAAAATTAATTCCAATTGTTTAAAAATTATGGTTTCAGTTTAAGGACCAAAAACAAATTATTATTGGAGACAAAAGGTTCAGAAAGTATAGGCATTGCCTCGCACGCAGGGGGCAATTAGAGGTTTCCCTTATGCGTTCAAGCGTACTATCCTTTTATTATTGATTATTATCTCATATCAAAGTTCACTATACAAATATCAGATGAAAATCTTATTTTTCTAATGTAGGATAGAAAGCTCTAAATATTCTCTATGTTCACAAGATGCAAGTTGTGTTTTTTTAATTTGTGATAAAAAAAAAACTTTTGAAATAGTCTTGATAATTTACAAAAGATACATCAAGAAACTTAGTATAAATTTTTTGTTTACGTATCATTTTTCAAGACAAAAAATGGTACGAGACTATGAGCCCACATAAAATCACTAAATTTTTTAATAGTTTAAAAGCCAACCCAATCAATTTTTTTCAACAAAATTTATAGATACAAGCTGAATTCGAACTCTGTTATATAGGTTCTATTATTGAGTTCAACTATACGAAGATGATGGAGCTATGAGATATATACTGTTGGACTCTCTATTATTGGATCCAGTTTATCAGCTTGTAGCCAGAAGCTGCTAGCTAGGTTCCATCCTTGTGGTCCTAGAAAAATTTAGGAGAAATACAAGGACATTCGTCAAAATAAATGTGGCTGGGTCTCTCTCATGTTTTCTCTTCTCAGCTAGCTCTTTACCTTATCTTTTCCCTTTATTTGCTGACAATTTGACAACTTGTATGTACTCAATTATTGCCGGACACAAGTCTAAGATGCGATTTGGAGACATATGCTGACGAGATACAATCTTGATAGCAGAACTTTGAGAAATTTTAACAACGAGAGCCCACCAAGTTTCAAATTTGCATGTACGGTCATTTTTAAGCTTGAAGGAATTATTTGTTAACATTGCTGTATGGGTGCTAGTTCTATGTATTATGGCACAAATTTGCTCTAGCTATTTGTTCAAGTGTGTAGATCCTTCAAATTAATCTTTATGAAAATTCTCAAGTTGTAAAAATTGAGAGTGTTTTTTTTATCTAGAAAGAATTATTTATTTATTTGGAAAGAATTGTTTTTCATTGTAAAATCCAAAGTATTTTGGACCTAGAAATTAATATTGGATTCGTACATTTATGATTTATCCACGAATTTCTTTTTTTATATGTAATTCAATCTAAGCTTTTTCCACGGAGTATTCGGCAAACATTAATTGTCCGTCCACAATAGTATTTTTGTATTGTAAATTATCTAGTTCGAATATTGATCATTTTAGAACAAGCCTTGTTATATGGTGAGGAATATCTTTTGATCAACCAAAAAGGCTTTAAAAAGAAAGGTGAGGAATATCTTTTGATCAATTTATGTATTTATTAAAAGAAACCAGGTGGTGTGGAGAAACCATTTTAGCATTTTTTTACTATTCACTCTCTCACACATCATTGTGGATTAGAATAATGACTTTTTTTTAATTTTCAATTTGATCCTTGAATATTTTTTATGCACAATTGAGCCATTTAGATTTCAAATTAGCATCCAATTACATATTGTTTTAAGAAATGGTTGGATTTAAAGTTAGAGGACAAAATTAAAAATGACAGGTAAAATTGATGGCGACATTGAATTTCATTTTAAATGTTTATTTTGATCCTCCATCTTTTTCGGTTTATAGGTAATCGGTCCCTTCAATTTTTGGAAATTCTATTTTGGTATTAAAGTCTATTTTCATTATTTTTTAGTTCTTTTTCATGAGAAAAGAGATAGGATCACTAGATTCCAGTATAAAGAAAGAAATTTATCAATGATGAAGATTCCAGCCACCAAAATAATTGAAATTGATGTTAATGAGTTTCATTTCATTAGGGTAGTTTCACCTAGGGGCTTTCGTTCTTCTCCTTGCTTAAGGAGACAGATTTGATCATGAGAATGTTTGTGGGTTTGTGTTAATTTTGGTTTTTTTAGCTTTTTTTTTTTAGTTTTTTAGGCTATGGATAGGTTTATCAAGATATTTAGGGTTTTTTAGGGTAAAAAATGGTGGAAAATGAGTTTTTAAGCCAACAAAACTAAGACCTCATTTGTTTTCATAAAGAGCACTTCATTTGTTGTCTTTTTTAAAAGAAAATTGGACAGATAACATGTTATTTGTCCCTTTAAAAAATTATAAATAAAGATAAAAATAGACCTAGACGTGCAGACTATTTTTAATGCCCAGGCATGTTGGGCCACCAGGCCCACATGCCTGGGCTCCTTTTATTTTATTATTATTATTATTTTGCTATTTTATGTTTGGGTTAAGAAATTGATACAAAAATCAATGAATCCAATTGACTTCATAAGTCGGGTCGCAAGTTTAATGGGTTAATCCACAACATCCAGACTATTATTTTTTTTGTTTAATGTTTTTCCTGCCCCTTAATTTTTTTAAAAATATAATTTTATCATTTGTTATCGATGATCTATTTTTTTATTTAACTCAAACCGAAAATAATGCAATTTCACAATTTGTTATTAATGATCTATTTTTACTATCTTAGTACCATGTTTTTTTTACTTCAAAAAAAATATTTCATACAAAAAAATTATCATGTGCTTTATTGTCGTATAATAAATGAAAAATAATCTTTAGAACAAAAATATTTATTGAATTCAAAGATAAGCATGACTTGCATTGCAAGTTTGCTTGATTGACTTAAGTTCACTTATTTTTTAAAAAATTAAATGCTATTTTTTACCAATTTAATTCTTCAATATTGAGTTAATTCGAGATTGAGATTTCCAACTTATTTTTTTAATTATCTTTGTGAATTTTACAAGTCAACTCAGGTAAATGAAATGTTTTCCTATCTCATTATTAGATAAAAATATCATTCAATTCATTGTTAAATTTTTTTTAGAAGACATGTCACCATTATCTAAACATTTTTTTTTTGCTTTTGTAAAAAACATTTCTCTGACCCACGGTGTAGCATAGGCAAACGAACTAGTTCGGTTCTTTCAAAGAATAACAAAAAAAAAAGGCGCGCACACACACACAGATATATATATATATATATATATATATATATATATATATATATATATATATATATATATATGTATGTATATATATATATATGTATGTATGTATGTATGTATGTATGTATGTGTATGTGTATGATGGAAATTTTTGGCATTCTTTTTAGGAATTTGGCAGCTTATTAGTTTATTTAGACTTGGATTATTTATTTTACAAACTTTGGGTTTTTTTTTTGGGTTTTATATTTAGCCTATTTTTCCATTATGATTTATTTGTTTTATAAACTATATAATGGCGCAATTGAATCTCAATAAATGAATAAAGCTCACGCACCAGATAAAGCTTAAGATAATAACACAACTAAATCTTATCAAATGAATAAAGCTCAAATTCAAAACAAATGAGAAGAAGAAGATCACATTCAATGAAGCAAAATCAGGAAATAACAAACTCTAAATAAATTCAAATATTTTTAAATGTATCTTGTAATAGAGTTGTTCTCATCCAAAAACATCTATAAATAAAACAACATGTAATCTTTCAAAATACTAAGGAAAACATTTCACTACTCACCTCTCCTTTAGTCTTTTTATGGTATCAGAGCTTACAAAAACAAACGTCTCTCATGGCCTCCTACAATTCTTCTTCTTCTTCTGGTGCTGTCAGTTCTATTCTCCCCACTCAACTCCACCATTTCATCACAATCAAACTCACCCAAGATAACTATCTCCTCTAGCGAGCCCAACTAATCCCATACCTTCGCGGTCAAAATCTTTTTGGTTACCTAGATGGCTTTGTCCCCTGCCCATTTATCACAATTCCCTCATCGTCTACTCTTATTCCTAATCCTGAATACATTCACTGGTCCCAATAAGATCAAATCATTCTCAGTGCCCTCCTCTCTTCCCTCACTGAATCCCTTCTCACACAAGTTGTGGGTCTCACATCTTCATGAGATGTCTGGCTCGCATTAGAGAAAACATTCTCCTCTACCTCATTTGCTCGTATTCTCAACATGCGTTTCCAACTCTCCACCCTTAAAAAGGCTTCCCTCACAATCACTGATTACTTCACAACAGTTAAACAACTATCAGATACTCTCTTTGCCATTAGTCATCCTCTTGGCTCCTCAGAAATCACCTTATATCTTCTTGCTGGTCTCCCCCCTTCTATGACTCTCTTGTCACCTTTATTACCACCAGACTTGAACCTATCTCACTTGATGACTTATATGGTTGCCTCCTCACTCATGAAAATTACCTCAACCAATAAAACACCTCCAGTGAATTCAGCCTACTTACAGCTAACATTGTCACCTCCTATCCCACTCGGGGTCACCATAGTCCGCCTTTATATAGAGGTGGCTCTCACTATGGCAATCGTCTAGAGGTAGGGGGCGTGGAACTCAAAATTCCATCCCTCAACACCAATCACACTCCAACAGAACTCAATGTCAGATCTGCTCTAAAATAGGCTATGCAACAGTAAATTGTTGGTATCGTTTTAACCAGCAACATTACTCTCCTTCTCCATCCACTTCTCAAGCAAACATAATCCATTCTCCTGCACCCCTCTATGATCAAAACTGGTACCCTGACACTAGTGCCACAAATCACATTAACTCCAATCTCAGCAACCTTTCACTCAACGCCGACCCCTACACTGGCCCTGAACAAATTCGGGTTGGCAATGGACAAGGTTTGAGCATTCTTCACACTAGTTATTCTCTTCTTTATTCTACTTCCAAATATGTCTTTCTTAACAACATTATACATGCTCCTGAAATCAAAAAGAACTTATTATCAGTTCATCAATTCATAAATGATAATAATGTGTACTTTGAATTTCACCTTTTCTTTTTGTGTGTCAAGGATCCATCCTCGGGTGCTATCCTTCTTCAGGGACCGAGTAAAAATGGCCTTTATCCTTTGTGTACTCTCACTTCTCTATCCACCAGTCCAGCCTCTTATCTTAGCGAAAAAGCTTCGATTCCACAGTGGCATGCACGCCTAAGACACCCTGCTTTACGCACAGTCAAAGCAATTCTCTCCAAGTTTCATCTAGCAGTCACCAAAAATAAACATTTTGCAGTTTGTCATACTTGTCAATTAGGAAAAAGTCATAAATTACCTTTTCATTTGTCAACTTCTGTTTTGTCTTCTCCTTTTCAGTTACTATTTATGGATGTATGGGGGCCATTGCCCACTGAATTTGTTCGTGGCAATAAATACTACTTAAGCATCATTGATGATTTCTCTAAGTTCATATGGCTATTTCCTCTTAATGCCAAATCACAAGTTGCTCATACCTTCATCAACTTCCAACTTCAAATTGAACGCTACTTTGATTGCAAAATCAAAAGCGTCCAAACTGATTTTGGAGACAAATTTCAGGCCTTAAAATCATATCTTCTTGCCTCTAGCATCGTCCATCGTCTATCCTGCCCACACACCTACGAACAAAATGGGTTAGTCGAGCGCCGTCATCGCCACATCGTTGAGACTGGCCTCACACTCATGGCCAATGCATCTGTCCCTCAACAATACTGGAATGATGCTTTCCTCATTGCCACCTATCTTATAAATCGCCTTCCGTCTCCTATTATTCACCATAAAACCCCACTTGAACTCATGTTCAAACAAGCTCCAGACTACACTCTCCTTCGCACCTTTGGGTGCACCTGTTGGCCCTACTTTCTACCATATAACTCCTATAAAATGGATTACCGCTCAACTCTCTGTGTTTTTCTTGGCTACAAGCCCGTCCATCAAGGATATCAATGTCTGCAACAATCCACTGGCAGAATCTTTTATCTTAAAACATGTCATCTTCGATTAAACCTGTTTCCAATTCTAGCAAAAGCATCTCCCCTCTCCTGATTCCCAAACCCCTCCCTCAACGCTGCCCTATCCCTCTGCATCTCGCAGACAAATATTGTGTCAAATGCCCTCTCCTTTCCACGAAACCAACCAGCACTTGACTAGTGCCTTCCCTCAACCTTAAGCGCCCCACTAGAGCCCAATTTTAAGCAATCGAACTCCCACCCTATGATCACACGATCCAAAAATAATATACACAGGCCCAAGAGTAGACCACCTGATATGGCTTTCACTTCACGGGCCTTACTCGTCGAAATCCAATCGATTGAGCCTACTTCCTTCACTACAGCCTCCAAAAGCCCACATTAAAGACAAGTCATGAATGATCACACGATCCAAAAACAATATACACAGGCCTAAGAGTATACCACCTGACATGGCTCCCACTCCACGGC
>Ga0325401_1001610_pt1 | contig 19270 bp, 17 predicted proteins | sample PopdelMetagenome_FD_205666 | JGI IMG/M metagenome (GOLD analysis project Ga0325401, IMG submission 205666) | Populus deltoides microbial communities from Bellville, Georgia, United States - Xylem-PdKOR-R2 | ecosystem: Host-associated > Plants > Phyllosphere > Stem > Wood/Secondary xylem | place... | reverse complement strand
GGCATCCGGTACGACCCGATCGCCGGGTGGCGCGTCGATCCCCCCGCCACCACTTCGCCCCCCGACCGCGCCACCGCATCGTCCAGCCGCGCGCGCAAGGTCGCCCAGCACGCCACCGGCTCGGCCTCGGCCAGCGCGGCGGCATATCCGGTCACCCCCGGCAGGTTCTCGGTCCCCGGCCGATAGCCCCGCTCCTGCCCGCCGGTCGGCCTCAGCAGCGCCAGATCGCGGACCAGCAGCGCCCCGACGCCCGGCGGTCCTCCCCGCTTGTGGGCGGACAGCGCGACAAGGTCGGCATGCGCCGCCGGCTCCGGATCGATCCCTGCCGGCATCTGCGCCGCATCCACCAGCAATCGCCCGCCCGCCGCGTGCACGCGGGCCGCCACCGCCGCGATCGGCTGCCGGACCCCCGTCTCGCTATTCGCCCATTGCACCGCCACCAGCGCCGGTCCCGCCGCCAGCAGCGCGTCGAGCGCGTCGAGGTCGACCACGCCGTCCGATCCGACCGGCACCACCCGCGCGCCCTCGCTCGCCCGGATCGCCGCGTCATGCTCCACCGCCGACCGGATCACCGGCAGCGGCCCCGCCATCGCGATCGCGAGCGACTCGCTTGCGCCCCCGGTCAGCAGCACCTCCCCGGACCAGCCATAGGCCGCGCCGATCGCGCCCCGCGCCTCCTCCAGCGCCGCCCGCGCCGCCCGCCCTTCCGCATGGGGCGACGATGGGTTCGCCCAGCGCGCCATCGCGTCCGCCACCGCGGCGCGCGCGGCGGTGGTCATCGGGGTGGTCGCGGCATGGTCCAGATATTGGCGCATTGATCCGAATTGCTCTTGGGGGCCGGCGGCCTATATAGCGCCGCACGTTCCGCGCTCCACCGGTGCGCGACCCTGAATTGCGAGTTTCCGATGCCCGAAGTCATCTTCCCCGGCCCCGAAGGCCGCTTGGAGGGGCGGTTCGCCCCCGCGCCCCGGCCTCGCGCGCCGGTCGCGATGATCCTCCATCCGCACCCGATGTCGGGCGGCACGATGAACAACAGGATCGTGCAGGAACTCTACAAAACGTTTCAGCGTCGCGGCTTTGCCACCCTGCGCTTCAACTTCCGCGGCGTGGGCAAGAGCCAGGGCGTGTTCGACAACGGCGTCGGCGAATTGTCGGACGCGGCCAGCGCGCTCGACTGGGTGCAGAGCTTCCACCCGGAAGCGTCGACCACCTGGGTGGCGGGGTTCGGCTTTGGCGCTTGGATCGGGATGCAACTGCTGATGCGCCGCCCGGAAATCCGCGGCTTCATCTCGGTCGCGCCCCCCGCGAACATGTTCGACTTCACCTTTCTCGCGCCCTGCCCCTCGTCGGGCATCATCATCCAGGGTGAAACGGACGAGGTGGTGACCCCGGGCGCCGTCCAGAAGCTGGTCGACAAGCTGCGCACCCAGCGCCACATCACCATCCACCACGATACCATTCCCAAGGCGAACCACTTCTTCGAACACGAGATGCCCGAACTGATGGGCAGCGTGGACAAGTATCTGGACATGCGGCTCGACCCCAACTCACCGATCCGGTGAGTGCGGGCGACGCTGAAGGGGATCACGACAGGGCTGGTTCGCTCCGGTAGCTCGTCCGAAACCACTCCTACTTCGATGGTGCCTCATACCCCCCGAACGGGCCGAACACGGCCCTGTTCTCAGCAATCGCTTCGTAGAGCTCGGCCTGATCAGGAAGCTTATCGACCAGGTCGGGCCAACTATTTGCAATGAACTGTCCATAGTCCGACGCACGCAGTCGATTGGCTGTGGTCGGGATTTCCGGGATGGAGTAGCCCATGTGCTCGACCGCTTGCATGGCTGCCCATACTGCCATTGTCGCATCATCGCCGCGGCAGAAAACTTGGACATAGGCCCCGGTCAGCGGCGGGGGCAGTTGCTCCGTACCGGGTCGCACATGGATCGGCACTGCCCAGATGATGGCCTCGGCGAGCAGATGCGCCGGCCGTTTCGCTTTGCCGAAGAATCGCACCTCTTCCTCCCCGGTTATCAGTTCCGGCACGCGGGTCCAGCGACGTGATCGACGCTACATGGCAGTCGGCTATCCTACACCGTCCAGATCAGGACATTGGCGAACAGAACCGCCGCCATCACCAGCATCAGCACGCCCTTGCGGCGATCGTGCCGGCGTACGATCAGCACCCCCCCGCCCCCAATAAGCGCGAAACAGGCGAGCATCGCGATCGCAGGTGCCGCTGCCGCGATCGGTTCCAGCCAGTTCATGCGCTGATCGCCCGCGCATAAGCGACCAGGTCCACATTGCCCCCCGACAGCATCACCAGCGTCCCCGCCTCGGCGCGAACCTTGCCCGCCAGCAGCGCCGCCAGCGCCACCACCCCGCCGGGCTCGACCACCAGCCGCAACCGCTCGGCGGCCCAGCGCTGCGCCGCCGCCGTCTCCGCCTCGGTCACCGCCACGCCCTCGGCACCGCGACGCGACAGCACGTCGAACGTCAGCGGCGACACGCGCTGCGTCTGGAGCGCATCGCACGCGGTCGGCGGCGGGTTCTCGCCGATCGGCTCGATCCACCCCGCCTCCAGGCTGCGGCGCATGTCGTCCCATCCCTCGGGCTCCACCACGGTCACCAGCGCTTCGGGCAGCGCGAGCGCGCATCCCGCCGCCAGCCCCCCGCCCCCGCACGGCACCACCAGCCTCGCGGGCGCAGGCAGCCCCGCCGCCGCCATCTGCGCCGCCGCCTCGACGGCCGCCGACCCCTGCCCCTCGATCACCCAGGGATCGTCGAAGCTCGGCACCAGCGTCGCCCCCTGCGCCTCCGCCAGCCGCGCCGCGATCGCCTCGCGGCTCTCGGTCGCCCGGTCGTAGCTGACCACCTCCGCGCCCAGCGCCAGCGTCGCGTCGCGCTTCACGCGGGGCGCATCCGCGGGCATCACGATCGTCGCCGGCATCTCCAGCCGCCGCGCCGCCCAGGCGATCCCCTGCGCGTGGTTGCCGCTGGAGAACGCCACCACGCCGCGCCGCCGCGCCGGCTCGTCCAGCGCGGTCAGCCGGTGCCACGCGCCCCGCAGCTTGAAGGCGCCGGTCGGCTGGAGCGATTCGGCCTTGAGCGCGACGGACACCCCGTCGATCTCGTGGACGAACAGCGGCGTCGGCGGCACCACCCGCGCGATCTTGTCGGCCGCGTCGCGCACCCCGGCCCGGGTCGGCTGTCGTAAAAACGTCACTTTCCGTCGCGGCCTTTCCCAACCCACTTTACATGGGGGATCATCACCCCTACCTCGCGCCTCCGCTGCCCCATGGGACTTCCAACCGCAAGGCAGCTTCTGAACGTCGTCGCCGAAAGGCACTTGGAGGTCCCTTGAATTGCACCAGCATCATCGCGCGTTGGGGCTAGCGCCCCTCTCGACTGCCGTCTCCTCGATCGGGTCGGCCATCGACATCGCCAAGGCCAAGCCGGTTCAGCCGGTGACGCTCGTCCGTCCGCACGCCGCGGCGCGGGCCGCCCGCTTCTTTTCGGAGAAGTTTCCGGGCCGCTCGATGTATGCGGTCAAGGCGAACCCGTCGCCCGATCTGCTTCGCGTCCTGTGGGACAACGGCATCACGCACTACGACGTCGCCTCGATCGCCGAAGTGCGGCTGGTCGCACGCACGCTGCCCGAGGCGACCTTGTGCTTCATGCACCCGGTCAAGGCCGAGGAGGCGATCCGCGAGGCCTATTTCACCCACAATGTCCGCGTCTTCTCGCTCGACTCGATCGAGGAGCTGGAAAAGGTCATGCGCGCGACCAACGACGCGACCGACCTGACGCTGTGCGTGCGCCTGCGCGTCTCGTCCGAACATTCCAAGCTCTCGCTCGCGTCGAAGTTCGGTGCCGCCCCGCACGAGGCCAAGGCGCTGCTGTTCGCCGCGCGCCAGGCGGCCGACGCACTCGGCATCTGCTTCCATGTCGGCAGCCAGGCGATGACGCCCGAGGCCTATGCGCAGGCGATGGAGCGGGTGCGTGCCGCGATCGTCGACGCGGCGGTCACCGTCGACGTGATCGACGTCGGCGGCGGCTTTCCGTCGAGCTATCCCGGCATGGAGCCGCCCCCGCTCGAGCATTTCTGCGAGACGATCCACCGCGCGTTCGAATCGCTGCCGATCAGCTATTCGGCGGAACTGTGGGCGGAGCCGGGCCGGGCGCTGTGCGCGGAATACAGCTCGGTGGTGGTGCGTGTCGAGAAGCGCCGTGGCGCGGAGCTCTACATCAACGACGGCGCCTATGGTGCGCTGTTCGACGCCGCGCACATCGGCTGGCGCTTCCCCGTGCGCCTGCTGCGCGAACCCGAGTCGGAGGTGCGCGACCACCCGTTCAGCTTCTACGGTCCGACCTGCGACGATCTCGACCACATGGTCGGCCCGTTCCTGCTGCCCGCCGACGTGCAGGCGGGCGATTACATCGAGATCGGGATGCTCGGCGCCTATGGCGCGGCGATGCGGACGCAGTTCAACGGCTTCGGCTCGGACGAGACGGTGGTGGCGACGGACGAGCCGATGGTGTCGCTCTACACCGCCGCCATGCCGATGGTCGCGTCCAACGTCGTCACGCTGTAACGACAGCCACCGATTGAAGATCGACGGGGAGGCGACCACCTCCCCGTCAACGGGTTTCCGCGTCCCCACAACGACGGCGGTCTCCTCGACGTGAAGGCATGACCATGAACGATCTGACCCCCGAAGCTCGTACCAACCGCAAGGCCGAACTGCTCTCCACCCAGGTCGAGCATATCGACATCACCAAGTTCGACGCGCGCCCGATCATCGACTCGATGGGCAAGATGAGCTTCACCAGCCGCGACCTGTCGCGCGCGACCGGCATCTACAACCAGATGCTGGCCGACAAGGACTGCTCCGTGTTCCTCGTCATCGCCGGCTCCACCTCCGCGGCGGGCTGCATGGACCTGTATGCCGAGCTGGTCCGCTCCAACATGGTCGACGGCATCGTCGCCACCGGCGCGTCGATCGTCGACATGGATTTCTTCGAAGGGCTCGGCCACAAGCACTATCAGGCCAACGAGGTGCCCGACGACGACACGCTGCGCTCGCTGCTGATCGACCGCATCTACGACACCTATATCGACGAGGAGGATCTTCAGCACGTCGACCACACGGTGTTCGAGATCGCCGAGACGCTGGCGCCCAAGGCCTATTCCTCGCGCGCGTTCATCCGCGAGATGGGCCGCTATCTTGTCGAACACGGCAAGAAGGACAATAGCCTGGTCAAGCTCGCCTATGAGCACGACGTGCCGATCTTCTGCCCGGCGTTCACCGACTCCTCGGCAGGCTTCGGTCTCGTCAAGCATCAGGTCGACGCGATGAAGGCGGGCAAGCCCTATCTCACGATCGACTCGATCGCCGACTTCCGCGAGCTGACCGACATCAAGATCAAGGCGGGCACGACGGGCCTGCTCATGATCGGCGGCGGCGTGCCCAAGAACTTCATCCAGGACACCGTGGTCTGCGCCGAGATCCTCGGCCACCACGATGTCGAGGTGCACAAATATGCCGTCCAGATCACCGTCGCCGACGTCCGCGACGGCGCCTGCTCGTCGTCGACGCTGCAGGAGGCGGCATCCTGGGGCAAGGTCAACACCGGCATCGAACAGATGGTCTTCGCCGAGGCGGGTTCGGTGATGCCGCTGCTCGCGTCCGATGCCTATCACCGCGGCGCGTGGAAGGATCGCCCGAAGCGCCGCTGGGGCGCGATCTTCGACTGATCGCGCGCTAACCGACCCCGGCCCTGCGCCGGGGTCGGTGACCCTCCAGGCACCCGATCGAAAGGCTGGTAGGGAAGCGGCCCCAATGGATGCCGCGACTCGGCTGCGCCCGGCCTAGCGCGGCCGGCGCGCGGCGATCTGCTCGACGCGCTGTTCGAGCGCGTGGATCGCCTGGTCGATGTGGACCGCGATCAACGTCTCGCGATGGACGTCGGCCAACCCGATCGCCTCTTCGAGCAGCCGCCCGATCAACTTGAGCGCGGCAAGGTCCTGCTCACTGCTCAACGACACCACTCCGGAGGGTTCTGGCGGGGTCCCGCCGATCGCGCGCTCCCTGTCCGACTAACTTACATCGCGCAACTTGGCTCCAGTCCCGGTCCTGAACAGTCGGGACATGGCGCGCTCCAGCATGAGTAATTGCCAAAGCGTCCGCCCGTGCTCTGCGCGACCCTGGCGATGCGACTCGGCGATGTCGTGCATCGCGTCGGCGTCGAACCAGCCGGTCTCGACCAGTGCCGGCGACCGCGACAACCCCGCCGCCACTCCCGCCAGTGGTCCGCGGAACCAGGCGGATACCGGCGTCACGAACCCCATCTTGGTCCGGTACAGCGTCTCGCGCGCAAGGTACGGCTCGAGCGCCTGCTTCATCAGCCACTTGCCCGTCCCGCCGCGCAGCCGCATCCCGACCGGCAGGGTCGCCGCGAACTCGGCCAGCCGGTGGTCGAGCAGCGGCTCGCGCGCTTCCAGTCCCACGCTCATGCTGGTCCGGTCGACCTTGGTCAGGATGTCGCCCGGCAGCCAGATCTTGACGTCGGCATATTGCGCCCGGTCGAGCGGATCGCGCGCGGGCGCATCGCGCATCGCCGCGACGTAGCGGTCCTCGGCCCGGTGCCCGTCGATCGCGCGGGCGAAGGTGTCGGAGAACAACCGGCGTCGCACATCCGGCGCGGTCACCCCGACCGATCGCGCATAAGCCTCGCCCCCACCCATCGCGAGCGCGGCCAGCGTGGTTTTGGCGCGCAGCGGGCGCGGCGCCCAGTCCGCCTTGGGCCACAGCCGCGCCAGCCCGCCGAACACCGGCGCGCGCAACCCGGCGGGCAGCACCCCGCGCACCCGCTCCTCCGCCGCCTGGAAGCGGTGCCGGCGATAACCGGCGAACAGCTCGTCGGCGCCGTCCCCCGACAGCGCCACCGTCACCCGTTCGCGCGCCAGCGCGCACACCCGCCACGTCGCCAGAGCGGACGCGTCGGCGAAGGGCTCGTCGAACGCGTCGGCCAGGGTATCGACCAGCGCGAAGTCGTCAGCGGCCACCACCCGCTCGACATGATCGGTGCGGAACCGCTCGGCGACCGCGCGCGCCGGACCGCGTTCGTCATGGTCGGGCGAGTCGAAGCCGATCGTGCAGCTACGGACCGCCCGGGTCGACCGTTCGGCCATCAGCGCGACCACCGCCGCACTGTCGACCCCGCCCGACAGAAAGGCGCCGAGCGGCACGTCCGCGACCATCCGGCTCGCCACCCCGGCGCGCATCCGCTCGATCAGCTCCTCGCCCAGCCGCGCCGCCGATCCGCTCGCCCGGCTCGTGAAGTCGAGGTCCCACCATTGCCGGGGCTGCGGCACCGGTCTGCCCCGCTCGGCGAGCAGGAAATGACCCGCGGGCAGCTTGCGGATGCCGGCGACGATGCACGTGTCGTCGGGAACATAGCCATAGGCCATATAGTCCTCGACCGCGGTCGGATCGGGCAGCCGCCGCACCAGCGGATGCGCGAGCAGCCCCTTGAGCTCGGACGCGAAGGCAAGCGCCCCGTCCGCCAGCTCGGCATAATGGAGCGGCTTCACCCCGAACCGGTCGCGCGCCAGGAACAAGGTGCCCGCCCCGGCATCATGGACGGCGAAAGCGAACATGCCGTCCAGCCGGTCGAGCATCCCCGGTCCCCAGGCACGCCACCCATGGAGCAGCACCTCGGTATCGCCATCGGTGCGGAACCGCGCGCCGCGCGCTTCCAGCTCGGCCCGGAGCGCGCGGTAGTTGTAGACCTCGCCATTATAGGTGACGGTCAGCCCGCCGTCGTGCATCGGCTGCGGCGATCCCGCCAGGTCGATGATCGCCAGCCGCCGGTGGCCGAAGCCGACCCCCGGCGCGGTCCAGATGCCCTCGCCGTCCGGACCGCGATGCGCCTGCGCGCCCGTCATCGCGGCGATCCGCGCGGGGTCGACCGGCTTGGGGGTGGCCATGTGGAACAGCCCGGCGATCCCGCACATCAGCGACGGCGCCCCGCGACGATCCGCGCCGACGCGGCCTCGACACCGCCGATCGCCTTGGCGAAGCGGGCGATCGCGGCGGGGTCGCGCCCCTCGTTCGACAGGTACACCGCCATTACCGGCGCGGGCCGGCCGAGCAGGCGGGCTTCCAGCGTTGCGAACTTCACGGCGACGGGATCGGCGGGCATGGCATCGCCGACGCGGTACCACCATGCCGCCACCCGCTCCACCGGCACGCGACCGTCGGGGCGTGGCGCCCGGATGCGCATCGCCTGTCCGCCCGCGACCCGCGGCAGGTCGGCGACCCGCACCCACCGGTCCGCCTCGCGCAGCACCCCCGTACCGAACGCGACCAGCTCGCGCCCCTCGCCCTGCGCGGCATACAGCGCGACCGCCATGTCTACTTCCGCGCCACCGGCCTCGCGATAGCGCCCGAACAGCCGATGGTCGGCCCCCGGATGCCACGGCTCCCACGCCGCCCGGGTGGACAGCGGCGCCCGTTGCCACCCCGGCACGTCGGGCAATACGATCCGCGCCGGGATCGTCGCGGACTTCGCACCCGCCGCTGCCCAGGCGACGAACAGGCCCGGCACCAGGATCGCGCACACGCCGGCGAGCGGCCGGTCGATCGTCCACCGCGTCGCCGCCTGCATCGTCGCCGGATCGAACGCGGGCGTATCGGGCGCCCGGTCGAACCAGCGCCACCCCGCCGTCAGCACCCCCGCCATGACCAGCCCGAAGAATACCCAGCCGAACATGATGTGGTCGAACCCCGTCGCCACCTCGACGCTGGTCAGGTGCGCGGCATAGATCGTCGCAAACGCGCGCACCCCGTTGGCGATCACCGGCACGACCAGCGCGACCGCCATGAACGCCGCCCGTCGCCGCCACGACCGGAAGCATTGCTGCGCCACCAGCACGCCGAAGGCCAGCATCGCCAGCACGAACTTCGACCCCGAACACGCCTCCGCCACCTCGAACCAGTAACGCCCGGCATGGATCACCATCCCGTCCGCGCTCGCCGGCACGCCGAACAGGTGCAGCAGCGGCATCACGATCGCCACCGTCACCGCCTGCAACGGGGGTTCCAACTCGTCGCCGAACGGCACCAGGAACAGCGCGTAACCCAGCGGAAACGCCAGCCCGCGCGCGACGTTCGGGCCCAGCAGCGTCACGGCCGCCCCCTGCAGCATCGCCACCAGCCCCAGATGGCGCGCCAGCGCCACCGCCGCGACCTCGCCCGCCCACCAGATCGCCGCCCCCGCCGCGACCCAGATCAGCCCCGGCGCCCACGCGACCGGGGTCAGCCGCGCCAGCTCGTCCCGTCGCTGCCACACCAGCCACGCCACGACCGGGCCGATGAACAGGCAATGCCCGAAGGTCGTGTTGGTCCACCAGATCGTCGAAAGATCGACCGCATCACGCCGGAACACCCACAGGACCCCGACCGCGACCAGCCCCAGCCAGGCACTCGCCCTTCCCCAAGGTCCCACGCCGGTGACGGGCGGCGCAAAGCCGGCGACGCTCACGCCGCCGCCCGCGCGCTCGGCTCCAGCAGCGCGTCGAGCGGCCGCAACGCCGCATCCCATCCATAACGCCGCTCGACCTGCCGACGCGCCGCCGCCCCCTGCCGGTCGCCCGCCGCGCGATCGGCGATCAGCGCCGATACCGCCGCGGCAAATCGCGGCGCATCGTCCGCGACCGATACGGTGTTGCCATGCGCGATCCCCTGCGCCGCGTCCGGGGTCGCAACCACCGGCCGCGCAGTCGCCATCGCTTCGAGCACCTTGTTCTGCACCCCGCGCGCGATCCGGAGCGGCGCCACCGCCACCGCAGCACCGCGCAGCCATGGCCGGACATCCGCCACCGCGTCCGTCACCACCACCCCCGGCCGGCTCGCCAGCGCCCGCACCGCCGCGCCCGGCGCCCGACCGACGATGGCGAACTGCGCAGCGGGATGCACCTCGCGTACCCGCGGCAACACGGTTGCCGCGAACCAGCGGACCGCCTCGACATTGGGAGCATAGTCCATCTGCCCGGTGAACACGATTTCGGGCGTGTCCGCCGGCGCTGCGGCCGGACACCAGAACGCCGTGTCGACCCCGTTCTCGACGACCTCGACGCGCCCATGCGCGCCGAACAGCGCCGCTTCCGCCGCACTGACGAACACGGCCGCCTCCGCCCGCATCGCCACCTCGCGCTCGTACGTCGCGAGCAGCCGGGCTTCGCGCCGGTACAAGGGCGCCAACACCCCGCCCATCGCCGCGAACTTCGCCGAATCGACGTCGCAGAAGTCCATCACGAAGCGCAGCCCCGCCGGCACATGCTGCGCCATCTGCCCCGAGAAGACGAAGGCGCGGTCGGGCCGGTGCCGTTCCATCACGCCCGTAACGGCAGCCGCGAACGCCGGCTCGGCGAAGGCGGTCAGCGACACCGGCCGGCGGGTGACCAACGCGTCGGCCAGCGCCCTTGACCGCGACCGGAGCCGCGGCACGGCGGTACAGCTCGCCAGTCCCAGGTCGGGCACAGCCTCGCCCGCCTCTCCCGCGAAGGTCACCAGATGCACGGGCATGCGGCTCGCCAGATGACGCAGGATGTGATGGCTCCTGATCCGGTCCCCGCGATCGGGCGCGAACGGCGCCCGATGCGCCAGGAACAGCAGGCTCACCCCAGCCCCCGTGCCAGCCACGGCCCGATCATGTTCGCAAGCGGCATCGGCAGCCGCTTCCACATCCTTGTCATCACGGCATATTTCGGATCGAGCGGGTTCACCGTCCGGGCCGGTCCGACCGATCGACCGGCATAAGTGAGCGGTCGGCCCTCGAACCCCCAATTCTTCTTGAACGCCGCCGCGCCGGTCCCGACCTTCGATCGCCCGAAGTCGAACGCCCTGCATCCCCGCGCCCGCGCATGGCTCATCAGCGCGAAGTACATGCGATCATTGGCCCGCAGCGCCCGCGCCGCCGCCGTGCCGCCGCCCCAATAAGGATAGGCAGTGTCGCCATGGTACAGGCTCAACACGCCCGCCACCGCCCGGCCTTGGTGCCGCACGACCAGTATGTCGGCATCCATCTCGTCCAGCACCGCCCGGAACAGCGCGCGCGGGAAGACCGGCGTGCCCAGATTGCGGACCGATTGGGCGTACACGCGGTAATGCTCGTCCGCGTCATCACCGACGACCACGTCCAATTCCATCCCCATCGCGCGGCGAACCTCGGCCCGCTGCTTGCGCGGGATCGCGAGCAACTCGGCTGCATCGTCCTTTGCCAACGGCCGCACGAACCCCAGATAAGTCGTTGCGTTCACTCCCCAGTCGGCAGGCACGGACCCACCACGCAGCTCGACTCCGCCGATCCCCAGCCGCGTCGCCAAGGCCCAGGCACCCGCGGCCAGCGGCTCGACGCCCTCGCCCAGCACGCCGCCGCCGACCGCGAACCCGGCCGACACCATCGCCCGCCCGAACAGCGGGTGCCGCATCTCGGTCAGCGGCAGCACGCCGGCGATCCGCCCGCCGCCATCCTCCGCGACCAGATAGCGCGCTCGCTGGCCAGTGCCGCGCGCGATCGCCCGGCTCCAGCCGGCAAGGTGAAACGGCGTACCATCGGGCTGCGCGCGCACGAACGCGTCGATCCGCGCCGCCTCCGCAGGCTCGCGGACATCGACCTCGCGAACCGCGAGCGGGCGCACGAGCAGCGGTGCGGTCATGCGATCCCGACCGCCCGATCCACCCGGTCCCAGCGGTGGCGTGCGAGCAATCCCAGCAGCTTGCCGTGCATCGCTCCCACCCGGCTGTAATGCCGCAACCGCGACCGGAGCGGGGCACGGGCAACGCGCGGCTGGCCCGGGTCGATCTCCCATGGGTGGAAATAGAACATCGCCGGCTGCCCCGCGCGATTGACCTGACGGACGGCGAAGTCGGTGATCGCCGCCGGCAGCAGGCGAAAGAACCCGCCCCCCGTCGCCAGCCGTCGCCCCGCCAGCTCCGCCACCGTTACCGGCACTTCGATCAGGTCGCTGTCGGCGAGCGGGCGAAAGCCGTAGCGGGGTGCCTCGCGCCAGCCATAATGGTCGTGCGCGACCGGCGCCACGCTCGACGAGTAGCGGTATCCCGCCTCGGCCAGCTCCGCATGGGCCCAGGGCGTGCGGGTGTCGATCGAAAAGGATGGCGCGCGATATCCCGTCACCGCCACGCCCCCCGCCTCCTCCAGCGCCCCCCGCGCGCGCGCCAGGTCGGCGCGGAACTCGGCCACGGCCATGGTGAACACGCGCCGATGGTCCCAGCCATGGCTTGCGACCTCGTGCCCGGCGTCCGCGATCCGCCGGATCAGCCGCGGGTGCCGCACCGCGACCCAGCCGAGCGTGAAGAACGTCGCCCGCACGCCCGCCTCGGCAAAGAGCGCCAGCACCGCGTCGGTATTGGCCTCGACGCGCCGCTCCAGTCCGTCCCAGTCGGCCCGGTCGATCACCCGCTCGAACGCGCCGACCTGGAACCAGTCCTCGACATCGACCGACATGCCGTTGACGAGCGATGCCATATCAACAGCCCGCGCCGATCACGCGGCGTGATCCCACACGGCCGCGCCCCGGATCGGCACGGGGCCGCTGTCGACCACGGCACCGGCAGCCGGGCGCGCAGCATCCGCCTCCACCCAATCGACCAGCAGCGTCAGCACGCGCCGCAGCGCCGCATCCAGCGCCTCCACCCGCGCCTCCAGCGCCGCGATCCGGATCGCGACCTCCGGGTCCGCGGCCGGCTCGGTCGGCGGGGGAGCGCCGTCCTCCGCTTCCTGCTCCCGGTCGTCCCGCACCTGTTCCGGGCCGACGGGCTCGGCAGGGGCCGGGGCGTCAGGCTCCGCGGCGGCGTCCTCGATATCGGGCGGGGGCGAGACCGCCTCCGGATCGTCCGCCACCGGCTCCGGGATATGGCGCTCGCCCCGCGTCGCCAGCGTCGTCCAGCTCGGCGCCGCACCCAGCTCGGCCACCACCGGCTCGGGGGTCGGCCCCGGCAGGTCGGCCGCAAGGTCCGCCACCACCGCCTCCACCGCGGCCCCGTCGATCAGCTCCAACCCCTCCACTGCGGCATGGAGCATCACCCGCCCCGCCAGCAGGTTCAGCCGCCGCGGCACCCCGCCCGATCCCGCATGCAACACCGGAAAGGCATCCGCCGCGAAGTCCGGCCGCCCCCGCCAGCCGACCACCTGCAACCGGTGCGCGACATAGTCGGCGACCTCGTCCTCGCCCATCGGGTCGAGATGGTGGATCGCGATCACCCGCTGGCGCAACTGCTCCAGCCGCTCCGACCCGTGCAGCCGCTCGCGGAACTCGGGCTGGCCGACCAGCACGATCTGGAGCAGCGCATGCCCCCCCGCCTGGAAGTTCGACAGCATCCGCAGCTCTTCCAGCGCGCCCACGGTCAGCGCCTGCGCCTCGTCGACGAACAGCAGCACCCGCTTGCCCTCGCGCGCGACCGCGTGCAGCCCCCGCTCGATCGCGAGCAGCAGCTGCGCCTTGGGCATCGCCGCGGGCTCGACGCCCAGCTCCGCCGCGACCACGCGCAGCAGGTCCTCGGGCTCCAGCGCGGTCGATACCAGCTTGATCGCATGCAGCCGTCGCCGGTCGATCGTGTCGGTCAGGTGGCCGACCAGCGTGGTCTTGCCCGCGCCGATATCGCCGGTGATGACCATGAAGCCCTCACCCTGCGCCAGGCCGTAGCCCAGATACGCCATCGCCTTGCGATGCGTCGCGGTCTCGAACCAGAACCGCGGGTCGGGGGTCAGCTGGAACGGCCGCCCGGTCAGCCCGAAATGCTCGAAATCCATCACCGATCCCTCAAAATGTGTAGCGCGCGGCAAGCTGCGCCGAAGCGGTCAGCGAACTCTCGAAATCGCCAACCTTGAAGCTGTACAGCCCGACCGACGCGGTCGTGCCGAGCCGCCCGAAGCTGTGGAAATAGCTGCCCGTCAGCCCCAGCGAATACACGTCCTGCGCCCCCTGCAGCTCGCTGGCATAGTAGTTGGCGAAGGCATTGGCGCCGACGCTGCTGACCGGCGACAGGCTGCGCGCCCAGAACGCCTGCGCGTAGTAGCTCTCGTCCTCCAGCCCATAGGCGACGACGCCCGCCGGCAGGTCGCGCGGCGCGAACAGCTTGCGGTTGGCATAGCCCGCCCCCAGCCCGAAGGTGTTGAGCCCGCGCACCGCGGTCAGCACCCCGTCGACACCACGGGCGCGATAGCTCGACGTGTTGATCGACTGGAACACGTCGGACAGGCACCCGCCCGGCGCGGTCGCCTGCGTCCCGAAGATGCAGCCATTATATTGCTGCGAGAAGCTGGCGTCGCGCGCGGCGATGAAATTGGTCGGCAGCCCCGTCAGCCCGTTGCGCAACTGCCGGCCCAAAGTGGTGACGGCATCGTACACCCCGATCGCGAGCCCGACATTGGCCGACGCCTGATAGGTCAGCGATCCGGTATAGCTCGTCGATCCGTATCGCCGCCCGACCCGCGCCTCGACCTGGGTGCGCCGGTTGGGGCGCCACACCACGCCCGCATCGTAATAGACGCCGTCGGTGCGGTACGCGATCCGGTGCGGACCCGGACCCTCGACGAAGCGGCCGTCGTCGTCCAGCACCGGCACCCCGGCCCCGTCCAGCAGCGCCGCGCGCTGGCTGGTCTCGATCCGCTCGTACCCGACCCCCGCGGCGAGCGCGACATAGGGCGAGATCGGCGCAAGCACGTCGCCGCGCCCGAACCAGCCCTCGTAGCGCTGCGAAAGCTGCCCTGCATCCTCGCGCTCCCACCCGCCCGACAGCGTCAGCCCGACCGGAAAGGGTCCGCCGCGCGGGGCCGTGCCGATGCTCGCGAATGCCTGATGCCCCAGCGAGTCGTCGTAATAGTCCAGCCGCCCCAGCCCCGGCGCCAGCCCGCCCGCTCCCGGCGTCTCGACCTTTGTGTAACCGATCCGGTACAGCGCGTTAACCGTGACGTCGCCGGTCGTGGTCGCCAGCGCCGGCCCGGCATACAGCGCATAGACCTGGCTGACATTGGCATCGTCGCTGGTCAGGAAACCGGGCGCCGCGCCGCGGATGTCCGACCGCCCCCGCGCCGCCAGCGCCCCCGCCTCCAGCGTCAGCGCCGGGCCGACCCGCGCCGCGACCCGCGCCAGCCCGGAATGGACATCGGTGTCGCCGAAATCGTCGTCCCACCCGAACCGCCGTTCGTAGCGGTAGGATAGCTGCGCGGAGGTGCGCGCGGTGTCCGCCGACACGTCGATCCCCGCCGCCAGCGCGGTATAGGTCACGACGTCGCCCCCCTTCAGGTCGGCGTCGACCGTCTGCGCCGCCTCGAGATAGGGCTGGACGACTACCCGCCCGCGCTGGGCGGCGGCGGGGGAAGCGAGCCCGACCAGCGGCAGCGCGAAAAGAGCAGCGCGTCGCATCACGCCTCCTGTCCATAGGCGCCATAGCGCTGCCCGCCGGGCACGAAGCTGACCGCGTTGAGCATCAGCTGGATATGCTCGCACCCGTCGAGCAGCTGGACCGCGGCGCGCAGGTCGCTTTCGGGGGTCCGGTCGGCGCGCACCACCAGCATGACCTGCCCGACCAGCATTGCCAGCACCCCCGCGGGCGACGCGGCAAGCGCGGGGGGCGAATCGAACACCACCAATCGCCGCGGTTCGGCATCGAGCAGCCGCGACAGCACCGTCCGCGTCCGCGCGCTGGCCAGCAGCTCGGTGTCCGTCGTCGTCCGCGTTCCCGCGGTCAGCACCGACAGTTGGGGCACGTCCGTCCGCCGCACCAGCGCCTCGGGATCGATCGCCGGATCGGCGAGCGCGTCGAGCAGCCCCGGCCCGTCGCCCAGCCCCAGCCGCCGCGGCACGTCGGGCTTGGCGACGTCGGCATCGACCAGCAGCACCTCCAGGTCGCGCTCGGCGGCGAGGCTGAGCGCCAGGTTGATCGCACAAAAGGTCTTGCCGTCACCCGGCCGCGCCGAACACACCAGCACCGTGCGCGCGTGCTCGGGTTCCGCGATCCGGTGGCGGGTCACCAGCAGCTGGCGCTTGACCAGGCGGAACTCCTCGGCCAGCGCGCCCACCGGTGCGCCGGGCACGATCATCCCGCTCTCCGCCAGCATCCCGCGATCGACCAGCGCCACGGCGGGGTCGGGCGCCGGGAACACCGGGTCCTCGTCCTCCCCACCCTGCGCCAGGAACTCCGCCGGGATCGCGGCCAGCGTATCGGCGACCCCCTCGGCCTGGCCCCGCGCCGGGCTCCATGGCTCCGCAAGCGCCCCCGCCAGCGGCTCCTGCGCCGCCCGCGACCCCGCAACAGCCCCGGCCGGCGGCGAAAGCACGCCCCCCGCCCCCAACTCCGACCCGTCACCCCGGCCCCGTGCCGGGGTCCACGGCTCCGCAAGCGCCCCCGCCGGCGCCTCCTGCGCCACCCGCGACCCCGCAACAGCCCCGGCCGGCGGCGAGGGCACGCCCCCCGCCTCCATCTCCGACCCGTCACCCCGGCCCCGTGCCGGGGTCCATGGCGCCGCAAGCGCCACCGCCGGCTGCTCCTGCGCCGCCCGCGACCCCGCAACAGCCCCGGCCGGCGGCGGAAGCACGCCCGCCGCCCCCATCTCAAACCCGTCACTCCGGCCCCGTGCCGGGGTCCATGGCTCCGCAAGCGCCACCGCCGGCGGCTCCTGCGCCACCGCCGCCAACGCAGCGGCACCGACCGGACCCGACGCCGCGCGGTAATCGTACCGCGCCGCCGCGCGCTCCAGCAGCGAAGGCTTGCGAACCGCGCTCATGCCGCCATCCCCCGCTGCACCAGTTCCACCGTCAGCAGCAGCAGATACGCCGCCGCCAGCCCCGCGCCCCCGCCGAGCAGATAGCGCAGCTGCTTCGCCCGCGCGTCCGACTGCGCCCGCGTCACCACCTCGCCCACCGACCCGATCACCGGCAGCCCGCTCGCGCGCTCCAGCCGTCCCGCCGTGGCAAAAGTCTGGCGCAGCTGCCCCAGCGCGAACGCCGCGCCGATCCCCGCCGCCAGCCCCACGACCAGCACCCCCGACAGCAGCAGCATCCGGTTGGGCGCGCTCGGCTTGCCCGGCAGGGTCGGCGGGTCGATCGTGTTGAACTTGACCGCATCGGCCGAACTTTGCGCCTGCGCCCGCAACGCGACCTGCTCGCGCTGGGTGAGCAGCTGGTCGTACTGGCTTTTCAGCACCTGATAGCTGCGGTCGATATCGCCCTGTTCCGCCGCGACCTGCGGATCGTCCGCCAGCTTGGCGTTGAGCTGGTCCAGGTCGCCCTGAAGCTGGCTCTTGCGGATGCGCATCGCCGCGACCTGCGCCTGCTTGTCCGCCGCCATCGACTGGAGCGACAGGAACAGCGGGTTGTCCGCGCCCCCGCCCCCGCCCGCCGGCTCGCTGCGCGCCGCCGCGGTGGCGCTCGCAAGCTGCTGCCGGAGCGCCAGCACGTCGGGATGCTGGTCGGTGAAGCCGCGTGCCCGCGCATCCGCCAGCTGGCCCTGGATCGCCGCCAGCCGCGCCCGCGCCGGGCCGGTGGCCACCGGCGATCCCGTCACCGTGCGCGGGGTCCCCGCCATCTGGCCCTGCAACGCGGCCAGCCCCGATGCCGCCGCCGCCAGATCGCCGTCCACCTGGCTCATCTGCGACCGAGCCGCGCCGATCCGGTCGGCGATCGTGCCGGTGCCGGGCAGGCTGCCGAGATAGCTGTTCTGGAAATCGGCGCGCTTGGCCTCCGCGTCCTGCAACTGGCGCTGCCGCTCGGAAAGCTGCTTGTCGATGAACGCCAGGCTCTGCGCGTTCGACTGGCGATCGTCCGCCAGATTCTGTTCGGCGAATATGTCGATCAGCTTCTGGGTGATCTGCCGTGCCAGCCTCGGGCTCGCGGCGGTCGTCGTGATCTCGAACAGGTTGTCCTGCTGCGCGACGATCTTGATCGCGGATACCAGCCCCGCCGCCTTGGCCGCGACCTCCGCCTCGCTCGACACGGTCTGCGCCAGGTCGGTGCCGCGCACCACCTTCTGCAGGTTGACCGCGGACACCAGCGTCTGGCGGATCTGGTCCAGCGTCTGCTGCTGCCCGACGCTCGCCTGCCCGGTCGCGTCGGGCAGCACCTGGCTCATCTGCACGAACACGCGCGCGCGGCTTTCGTACCGGCTGGGTATCTGGCTCACCACCAGCCAGCCCAGCACGCACACCCCCCATGCGACCGCCAGCGCCAGCCAGCGGCGGGTCCACACCGCATGGATCGCGAGCCGCGCCTCGTCGTAGATGCCGTTCACCGCGCGCGGCCTCAGAACATCGACTCGGGGATGATGATGACGTCGCCCGGCTGGAGCGCGACGTTGGCGCGGCTGTCGCCCTTCTTCAGCAGGCTGCCGATCTGGAGCGCATATTCCCGCTGCTTGCCGGTCTCGCGGTCGTACCGGACCAGCTTGGCCTTGTTCCCGGCGGCATATTGCGACAGCCCGCCGACCGCGATCATCGCATCGAGCAGCGTCATGTTGGCGCGGAACGGCAAGGCCGCGGGCTTCTCGGTCGCGCCCACCACCCGCACCTGCTGGCTGAACGTCCCGCTGAAATTGTCGACGATCACCGACACGATCGGCGCCTTGACGTACTCGGCCAGCGCCGTCTTCATGTCGGCGGCGAGCATCGAGGGCGTCTTGCCGACCGCGGGCATGTCGTTGACCAGCGGCGTGGTGATGCGGCCATCGGGGCGCACCTGCACCTTGGCCGACAGTTCCTGGTTGCGCCACACGAAGATCGACAACTGGTCGAGCGGCCCGATCACATATTCCTCGCCCGGCTGTTCGCGGCTCGCGACATAGCTGGCGGGGGGCAGCGCGCCGCCGCTCGCGCCGTTGCCGGCGCATCCCGCCAATGCGGCCGCCGCCAGCGCGGGGATCAGGATCGGGACGGGACCGCGACGCATCGGACTGCCTCCTGCCCCCGCACACGCAACGGGGGCTTTGGACAGCGGGTTAGGGCCACATGGGTGAAGATTGCGTTAGGACTGCCCGTTTGCGGGTAGCGGCAACAGCGCTGCGCCTCCCGACGGACTCGTGCCACCGAAGCGCGGACCCGGTTACAGGCGGGATCGCGCGGGTGCCGGTCCGGGCCGGGACCGGTCGGCCCACCCGCCGGGCGCCTTCACCGCTTCGGCCCGGCGCCGCCTCCGGTCGACGTCACGCCGCCCCCGCAACCACCTCCCGCGCGGGCGGGTGCCCCAGGAACC
>Ga0325401_1001607_pt1 | contig 19275 bp, 8 predicted proteins | sample PopdelMetagenome_FD_205666 | JGI IMG/M metagenome (GOLD analysis project Ga0325401, IMG submission 205666) | Populus deltoides microbial communities from Bellville, Georgia, United States - Xylem-PdKOR-R2 | ecosystem: Host-associated > Plants > Phyllosphere > Stem > Wood/Secondary xylem | place... | reverse complement strand
TACCTTTGCTTTCTTTTCCTCTAAAGCTTAACATTTTTCAAAAAAAAATCCATTTGTTTCATTATCATTTTATAGTCTTTGTAATCCTCTAGGATCGATCTAACATGCAAAATTGTGTTGCTCTTGTCTTTTTAGCTTACTTCTTTGTTGCCTTTTTACATGTCGATCTCTCCATATTATCATTATCACCAAGAACATCATCTTCTTACAAGTGAATTGAACTTTGTGTAATAGAAAAATAAGCTACGAGAGTTGCATTTCTAATATTTGTTTTTTACTTTTTCTTTAAATTCTCAATTATCCATTTAGGTTGGCTCTTCAATTTATCTCAGCAATGTTAAAATGAAAATGATTGGTCTTGAATTTTTGTTATATGCAATCTTCACTTCATTTACGTAATATTAAAGTCACATTGAAATGCATTACTTAAAAAAAATGATAAATTAAATTAATTTAAATATATAAGTTTTATATATAAAATACCTTGTCTTCATAGGTGAGACCACTTTGATTTTATTTTTTATTTAAGTATAGGGAAAAAAAACTTATTCATCACTAATTAAATGGTTGACCAACAAGAACTTGATATATGCTCTTATACAAACTTCTTATTTTTGTGAAGTTGACATGAATTATTTTCTAATACACTTTTTTTTTTTTACATATCAGATCCGTGTTAGTACTAATTCATGCGTCTACAAATCTTTTTCATCTCTAAAGTTACTTAGTTGCTTTATCTTTTTAGTCGTGTATGGATTGTCACATGGATCTTAAGATGGTACGACAAATTGATTGGAGTATTGAGCAGGTAGATCATAAACTTTTTTTTTTATGAAAATCATGTATTCATTTCATACATGATGATAGTGAAATAGCCATAACCTTGAGATTTTATTGAAACTTTTTTAAGTAATTGCAATTGCGAAAGAAATTGAAGTGAAGGAAATATAAATGATAATACGTAGAGAATAAAGTTGAAAGATATTGATGCAAGTGTAAATTTTCAATAAAAAAAATACTTTATTTTATAGAAGGATTTGGATTAGACATAAATTATATTGTTTATCTTAAATGGTAAAAGTTTTATCTTTTTATCTATTAGATTCAAATGACATTTTTAAATGTAACAAATCTTTAATTTATTGATCTCTACAGGTTACAACCAAATAACTCCTAGAGTGTGTTTGTTTTTTAGGTAATTTTTATGATTATGGTTTGAAAAAAGTAAATTTTAAAAATGTGTAGTTAGGTATGATTAGTTGAATTTAGATGCGTGTTTGAAAAAAATTATGGTTGAGGTTTATATGCAGCAAAAAACATGTATAAAGTGTTTGGTAGTTATGTGGTTGTGGTTGTTTTTCAAAGTGCTTTTTACTTGGAAATGCAACAAAATAATTTTTAAAAAGTTATTTTTGATATCAACGCATTAAAATGATCTGAAAACATAAAAAAAAATTTAATTTGAAGTAAAAAAAAATTAAAATTTTTTAAAGCGCTTTTGAAACGCAAAAACAAACAAAGTTTTACGAAACTCGGTTACAAAAGCATGTAAAAACTGCTTCTCAAAAACTGCGTTTCAAACTCAATTTTTTAGTGGGCTCTACAGTAAAAAACACAATTTAGTATGTTACCAAACACCTTACTGTGTTTTTTGCACCGCAAATGCAAAAGCTCCAAAGTAAACAAACACAACCTAGATCATGTGTCTAAAAATTTTATTGACTGGGTTGTCTTTATAGACTCTTTAAAATTAGCCAATACATATCGAGGTCCTAAACTTCTAACACCGATGTAATTCAAAAGTTGTTCTAAATCCTACTACCAAATGGAAATTTTAACATCGTTAGGGAGAAGACATATAAAAATAGTACTTAGAATTTAACTAGATTTCAATATGTTATGCATCAAAAGGAACTCCTAACAAATTAAATTAAAATAATAAATAAAAGATAAGGATATATAATAGATTGAGACCGCATTGGCTAGTCTAACAATAATTTCTTCCCTTATATGAAACAAAAAAGAATTATCAGGAAAATGGAAAACAACAAATTATTAATAAGGAAAAAAGAATGATGTTCATGGAGTTCCAATACAATGCTTTCCAAAAAAATTCCTTAAATTAAGATCAGTAGAATGAAACATAAATGAAAATAAAAATTGATTCAATGCAAACCAATACGTTTGTAACATACTCATCTCCTTCTCTAGGTGGTATCAATACCAATGAAGAGAAACAATTAACTGAGGATGAAAAATAGAATATATGTTATGGCTAACAAGTTAGAGATACATTAATAAGAAAAAAGTCTAAAACTTTTCTCAAACCTAACCCATGAACAATCCTAACTAGAAGCAACCTTTGATGGCAACAAGAACTTTGATTTTATAAAATACAATTAAAACAAAAAAAACAAAATGAATATAATTGAAACCAAGTTATATCTAAAATAAAGTTGCATAATGTTGTAACATAAAATTATTACCAATGGAGTTGAATATTAAATCATGGTGACGATTGACATTCATTTCCATAATATCCAAACTAAATTTATTATTTGTTGAAACATGAATTCTACAAAGTTAATTGTCTTTGTCTAACTTTTTCAAACAAAAAAGACAAGACCATTATTCTTTCTTAAATGCACAAATCATATACCTTAGACCTCCATGTTAATGCCAAAATTGCATTTTTAATCATTCACTTATGGATTTCATGTATAAAGCAATGTTCGATAAGGAAATGAAGGTGCCATCATGTGAATTTATGATAATATAACTTACATTGCTCAAGCTCTACTACTAAGCAACAAGAATTTTTCAACGACAAAAATGGGTTAGATGTTGTGCAAAAAAGTTAAAGAATAAAATTTGATCAATAACATCCCTAGAATATTATGCAAAACCATTAAAATATCATTATCTAATTCATCTTGCTAACCAAGAATTTCTTTTCTAATTTTCTCTTCCCACTAAGTAAAAACATACCATCCTTGTTTGCAATTCAAAATAGTTTACAATCATTTAGGATACATGTTAAACTAGAATATTTTTTTTTATCTGACGAGTTAATATTTTTTTGACTCAATATTTTTATGACTTAAAAAAGCCCAAGACAATATGGGTCTGGTAATATACTAGATCTAATATGATTGGGCTCCGCAATCAGCTGAACCCAAGATAACTTAGGTCTGACAAATTATCAAACTCAAATACCCTTAGGTTCCGTCACCAGCTAAACCCAACATAAAGTGGTTCTAGTAATACACTTGGGTTCGGCCATTGGTTCATGCCAATATACTTGGATTCAACTATCAGCTAAACATAAAGTAAAGTAGGCCTGACAAATCGCGAAACACCATGCACTCGAGTTCAATTGTTGACTAAAACCAAAGGTGTTATTAATTTGATGAACAACTATGACCTTTTTATTTGAGTTTTTCCACATGTCAGGTCCAATTGGTATTAGAAATCCAGGACTATGGAGCTCTACTTTAAGATTAATTACATGAATTATTCAGATGTAATAGTCTCCTTTCATCTATAGATGAACAAAATGCCTCTAAAAGGTCTTACCATCTCATTAATGACATGTAAAAGATATTTATCCTTTATTTATTAAATTCAAATGATATTTATCTCTCATTAATGATATTAAAGCAAAGAATTTCTCAGTTCTTCTTTTCCCTGAAGACAAGGTTCTAATTACTAAAAAAAGAAAGAAAGACTAATTTAAATGTGTTATTTGACCTTCATAACCTCCATTTTTTTATTGCTTTGAAAATGTTTTAGGTTTTGAATTGATGGGTTCTTAGATTTGGGTTTGTGTTTGAATTTTTAAGGTATTTAGATTGATTTTTTTAGATTTATTTATATTTATCATTATACTAAATCATTGGTCGGCTCTATGCTATTGTCAAATCAAACTCTTTTCAGCATAAAAAAATATCCAGGCATTATTGATGTTTTTTCTAGAAAAAAAAATTAAAAAAAGTAAAGGTTGACCAGATATGATTCGATCGACTTGGAGGATAAAAAAAAACTTAAGCGATCGGTAAAAATAGAGTTTGACTAAAAAAAATTCAAGATGACATCCTTTAAAAAAAACAATATGGAGACAACAATTATTGAATCGACCTAGGTCATGAGACTATAATAACCTCATATAAAGCAAGTTGAAACAAATTATGAATCCTAATTCCTAATCAACCTAGTGTTGAGGATAAAATTGAAGAAAAAATCAATTAAAGAAAGGACAAAATAAAACTGACTTGATTCAACCTAGGTTAACTAGCCAAACTCACAACTTGAATCATGAGACCAAGATAAACCCATATAAAGTAAATAAAAAAAAATCATGAAACTCAATTCTCAATGTTAAAGGATGAAATGAAAAAAAAATTACAATAGCCTTTTGCATGGAATGATTTGGTTTACTGGCGTATCTAGGAGAGAGTTAACCTCTCACAAATGATAAAAAAAAAATTAACTTGAGTTAACTTAGGTTAACCTATCAAACTTATGACTTGGGTCATGAGTTTAATAGGTTAACCTGAGAGTCATGAAATAAGAATAATCTCATAGAAACAAATTAGAAAAACAACATAAGTCAACCCAGGTTAACTTGCCAAACTCACGACTTGATTCATGAGATCAAGATAACCCCATAAAAAATAAATTGAAATAAATTATGAAGCAATATTCCCAATCAATCTATTATTGAAAAATAAAATTGGAAAAAAATAATCTAGAAAAAAAACACAGTAAAACGACCCAAGTCAACCTAGATTAACTTGTAAAACTTGTGATATGAGTTATGAAACTATGATAACCTAATATAAAGTAAATTAAAACAAATCATGAAACTTAATTCCTAAATAACTGAATGTTTAATGATGAAATTGGAAAAAAAAAATATATCAATTAAAAAAATAAAAAACTCGAGTCAACTAAGTTAACCTACCATACTCACAATATGGATCATAAGACTTGGATAACCATATAGAAAATAAACCCTAACAAACCATGAAAACTAATTTCTAATAAATTAAATGTTAAAGGATGAAATAAAAACAAAGCAAAAAAAAAAACTATTACAATAAATAATATTTTGTAAGGTGATACATAGCAAACACCACATCTTTTAGTTTTTATTTTTGTTAATGTTAATAAGGGTTTAAAGTTTTTTCCCCCCTCTTTATCACTCATTTTATCATAAATAAATTATAATTTAATCCTTAAATCTTTTTATAAATTTAAAATTATTCTTCTAGTTTTGAAAATCCTAAACGTATAAATTAATAATGTATAAGAAGAAAAACATGAAATTATCATAGAAAACTAATGAAAGAATCAAGTTACAAACAAATAACAAATCACAGTGATTCAATATTGAAATTTTAAACTAAAGGGATCAACTTATTATTTTACTAATTTCAAGCATCCAATGCTCAAATATCCTTAAATACAATTCTAAAAAACATATCTTTAAATTCTTTTTTTTTCTTTTGTTTTTCTATGATAATTTGAGACCACATCATTATTTTGTAAAAATGATGGTTTGGCTTCCAAATCAATAAATTGAACTATCCCAATTGTTTGGACAATAACTAGCAATTTTGAGTAAAAAAAGTCAATTGTTTATTGTAATGCCACATAGGAGCCTATTTAGGTAGTATTTGTTTTTCCAGTCCTATTGTTTTTTTGAACAAAATTGTGTTTTTTTTTCTTCAAATTAATTTTTTAAGTGTTTTTAAATCGTTTTAATATGCTGATATTAAAAATAAATTTATAAAAAATAAAAAATATTATTTTGATGTATTTCCAAGCTAAAAGAATTTTGAAAAGCAACCACTATCACAATATTAAACACTACCTTATTAAATTCAGTACCATGGATCGACTTGGACATGAGTTGTGTTGAGTTTCATAATAAATAGAGAGAGTTGACATGGTTTGACAAGTTAATAATCTAGATCGATTAGTGATCTAGTCAACTCAATAAAAAAAAAATAATAGTTTGATTTTAATTTAAAAAAACAAAGTTTTTTTTTAAATATTTTTTTGAAGTGAATTGGCCTTGTTCATGACCCAAATCAAGTTTATTCTCGGTTCAGGTTTAATAACTATAAGGCTAAGCAGATCTCCATCAACACACTATGTTGATAACGACTCTACAGTCATTAGTACGTAAGTATATTTGGTATTGTGGTTGCTTTTATGGTTGTGGTTTGAGAAAAATATTTTTTGAAAAATCACTTTTTTATGTGGTTTCTTTACCTAAATTATATGTTTAGTAAAAATTATGGTTGAAATTGCTTCTTCATCAAAAGCATGTCATTAGTGTTTGGTTAAAATTACATTTGAAATTGTGGTTAGACATGAAATGACCATATAGGACATTAATTTTTTCAATACATGAATTAAATAATTAATACATATTTAAGATTAACTACTTGTAAAATTAAAAATTCTACAATTCTCCCATCAAACTCGAAGCAATTCCATCTTGAAAATAATCCATATGCAAAGTCTTGTTACCTCCATATATTTGTGATCATGGAATAACATCACATAAAAAATCCAGATGCACAAAATCAGGATAACATTCAAACTCATTAAAAGTAACATCTTGTTCGAACCTCATTCTTATGTAATTATGAAGAGCTATTGCTTTTATAGTTATGGTTTTAAAGTATTGTCATAAAGCTTCAAGAAACTAGAGAACCTATATCTATTGGGGAATCAATACAACAATAGCATTTTTTTCATGTCTAACTGGATTTTCTCCTCTCAAGTCTTTAAATCTATCATATAATCAGTTGATAGGATCAAATTATTTCTATGGTATCAATTAAATTATCTAGCTTTGGATATTTTCCTTTTCTCATGCTTCTTTGATTTTTTCTATATTACCAATTATTTTCTTCTGATAATATTTTGACATGTGGGAGATTAATTATCTAGAATTTAGATAATCACTTTTTTTTTTTTGAATAGCTATGTAATTTAGGTAATATAAGATCAAAACCAATATTAGTTTGTATTGAATTTGTGTTGCATCAATACTAGCTAATATATTTAACTAAATACTCATTTTCTCTCCAATTCAGTTTGGTTCTCATGTTATAGTATCCATTACTTGATTTTAGTTTCTTGCACCATATTAATCCTACTAATAATTTTTGTGAGTATTTTTTTTGGGTTTTTGTTCTATCCTTTCTACATCATTTATAAAATCTTAGCTTTTTACATCATTTTATCCATTCATATATATTTTTTTGAACTCAAAATAATTGAAGCTACACTTTAAATCTCTGTCCATTTACTTTATGAAATGAAAATCAACAAATTTATCAAACTCCTAAGTAATGCAATTGAGAAAGAAGAAGATTAGAACCACAAGTGCTTACCAGAATTATCAAGAGTGGATCAATGGTTCCTACAATAAATAGGGATATAGTTTCAACAATGAACAACATCTGGTTAAATTTGAAATTTTTAAAAACATGCATAGTTGAAATTGAAGAAATATTAAAATCGAAACTTACTTAGATTTTTTTGCAAAAAACACTTACTTGTACACAAAAAAAGGATTACAGGACTTAAGGAAAACATATATGGTAGTGATTTTTGTAGATCTTGGTCATTGATGGTGGTTTATGTAGATCCAGTGTTGGCTTGTGGGTTTTGTAATCATTTGTGGCTATAAAAAAAAAAAAAGAGAAAAATAACGTTTGTAAACAGAAGTTGTTCAAAAATGAAAAGAGGTCGGTTAAGAGGTTGAAAACATGAACGATGAAAATAATCATTTCATTGGGTTCTCACAAAGGCAAGGAGGAGAAGAGATGGTAAATAGATATTTTGGTCGATAAAAAATTAAATAGTCTTTTAACTTCAAAGCAGATCAAACATGCTTTTGATTAACTTATGGTTAGATCATAGTTTTGACATGTATCCTACACCTGCATTTTAATGTTTACCATACACTTCTTTATCATTTATCATGGTTAAACCACATCAAATTTTTTGCCATAAAATTTTACAGTGATGAAGTTCATCACTGTTGTCAGCTTGTGAAGTAACCTGGTCCAACTGCTCCTTGAATGATAATTCTGTCTCAATTTTCAAAGCCCACATTTTACTTTCCCTTTCCCTTTCCCTTTCCTTATATTTAGATAAAGTCAGATAGGTAAATTAATCAGGCCCATTGCTCTACCTTCTTCTTTCTCTCTTGATATTTACAAGAAGTTGCTTTAACATAATCAGTTGTTCCTGACACCGTTTACTTCAGATATTTCCTTGAAGTTAATCGGGCATGAAAATCTAGTTTTAGCAGGCAGGATGGCTGGATGGAAGGGGAAGAATAAGATGCTTCCTTCATTTGATCGGGTGGAAGGAGACCCTGATCAGCAGGAAAGAAGAGAATGACCTCTCCTATTCATCCCTTACTGGGTTTCCGTCCTAATACAAATTCTCCCAGTCCTTGCTATCCTCCTTTCCATCCTATCGACTAAACAAAAAGCGTATAGGCTATTAAAGCCGGCCATGGAAATGGATATGAGCTTTTGTGACGGTGACAGGCTGAAGCAATTCTCAGACAACTCCATCTTTACGAGCAATGCAATATATCTAGGACTTTCAATTCTATTTTTTTTTTCCCATCATCATTACGAGCAATGCAATTTATCTAGGACTTTCAATTCTATTTTTTTTTCCCCATCATCATCATCATCATCATATTCTACTTGATTGAAATCACTGCAGGACCCATTTTCCCGCTAGTTTCCCATGCCAACTCGTTTAAGCAAAACAGCACAGGCATAGCAAAAAAACTTGGTTAAGAAAAAGGCCAATGGAACCTGGTAGAATTGTAGTTTCCTGCTTGCAGTAGCAGAAGCAGTATGGTGAGTACGTAGGAAACCCAAACAAAAAATAGAAAACTCTGATTGAAACTCATAATACCAATGCTATTATAATCCATAAGCGAGTTGAAAGGGGTAAAACAAGATGAACAATGCACAAACTCTACTCAAATCCATTTCATTGCAAGAAACAGATCATATGGCATGGTAAGACAAACAAATGTGAAACGAAGACAACCTCAAGCATACATTTGTCTAAATATTGTTATTGTAACTGTTAGAAAGGAGAAGCACAACAAGGGTATTGATGATAAGTAAGTATAAATGTGCTGTATATGTTCTAAAAATAAACTTAATTTTCACATATTTCGAGATTACATTTCTTGATAGGTTGCTGATGCTCAAGAACTCAACATAAGATGAGATTGATTATTTTGTTTAAGAATCAGGGACATTAGCTCTTACCGGACTCTATTTACATTTCGAAGGTCGGCATTTTCCCTCTATACATCATTCTTCTAATTTAATTTCAATTCATATTAGGTACTCATAATACACTAAGAAAAGAGCATCGGGATAATCTTTTGGCAAGCTGTTGATGTAGAGGTAGAACCGCAACAAATCCTCTTTGGAAATCGCTTTTGTGTCAACAACTTCACTGTTACAAGTGAGAACCCACAAGTCTTCCGAGTTAACTCTCTTTAAGCTGCCACGGCAAAAAGGGCAGGACTCCGACCTTGTGTTCCTGCAATTGTGAAAAAAACCAAATAAGTGAACATAATGGCAACTCTCTTCGATATCAAGTATTCACAGAGGAAAAGGGCATGATATTGCAGTAAGATTTCGAGGCTTGTAGTTACCAATTGCGGTAGCATTTGATGCACATTGCATGACAACAGTTAGGCAAGACCATTTTGGTGCAGGGCTCCAAACAAATTCCACATTCATCTTCCCTCTCTAAATCAATATTGGCAAGCCTGTTATCTCCTTCCACCTTCTTTCTGCCCAAACTCTCCATGCCATAATTCTCTCCCTTGACATCCCCCATCTCTTCTAAGTTACTATTAAGCCGTTGAAGATACGGCAATATAACACCTGCCATTCATTTTTATGAAAACGAAAAAAGTCAAATAAAACATACAATCAGAATGGTTGCAATTTAGTTTTAATGCATTTATAAGTATAGTCTATAAATTAAGAAAAGCCAAAAAAAAAAGTAGATAATTTGCATACCATAGAATTCCTGAACTGTTGCTTTCCTTCCATGCTTAGATAAGCCTGGTCTACCATCAGTATACACCTGCAAGGCATTAACGAGCAAAAAAATTTAAGAACTTGCCAAATATATACAGCAACATGCAAGAAATGGAAACTTTAGCAAACTATCTTTTAAGAATCAACGGACCAAAAAGAGAACTGACCTTATATACCAGTACATGAAAGAAATTTAGATATCTGGGGAGCAGGCAAAAATAAGAACAATCTATTCTTTGTAGCAGAAAGAAAACGAGAGGAGCCCAGTGATTGTAAGCTAATTTCATCCGCAGGCGTGCTCCACCCTTGTCCTTTGGGATTGCAGCAGCCCTAATTCACATCATGTAATAAAATTAGTTAAATTGAGTCACACTATTTGGCCCAAGCATAATACTGGTCACCAAAAAAAGAACGAAACTTTAAAAGTTTCAACTCATTTTTTTCTGAAAACAGAGAAGGCATAATAAGATAAAGAATCCCAATTCCCAACTATTTCTGCTTATTAGCACTTGGAATTTTATGAAATTTTAGTCAAAGTTGCTCACTTTAGCTGCAATTGACTAGGCAGAAATTGCAATACCAACACCAAAATCCATTCTTTGTGTGTACTGTACAGAAATATACCAATCTTTTTTGATGTTTAACTAATATGAAACTCAACTGATACATTAACTGCCACTTGAAAACATCGTTCTACAAGCTCACAAAATCTAAAAATAGCATAGCACAGATTAAAATTGATCATAAAAAGCAAGAAGATACAGACCAACTACAACAAAATTCCTATCCTCTTTTCCTCAAATTAATAACAAAACAACCTGTGTTCTTGTTGATCATAACAGAACAAGTGATTCTTAAAATCCCAAGAAGAAATAAAAATAAACAAAAACAACCCATCTCATCATCCAAAGAGAAGTCGGAAAAAAAAAACATAAATTTAACTCACAAAGCATTAGCATGCTGGATATCAGCCTCCAAAACTTTAAGGGAATCTTGGTAAGATGAGTTGCTCAGCTGATAACACATCATCTCCATCTCCCTCAAACTGAAAGCCCCCAAAAACCAGTAGCTGATGTTTCAATACAGAGAAAACAACATAAGAAAAAGGTCTATGTCTCTAGCTTTCTCTCTGGGGCGGCTTTGTGACGCTAAGTGGTTCGGTTTTATTGATGGTCAGAGAATACTTGTGTATAATTCTGAAGAGGTGGGTGGCTGTGTGTTGTTTGTCTGTTGAGGATGCTCTCCTTTAATCTTTTTTTTTTTTTGTTCTTATCTACTAATCTTTTGCCTTTAGTTGTTGTCTTCCTTCCTGTTTTTTTCTTATTCTTTCAAATAACCTTTCATTTCATGGGTTCTTTATTGCCTAGCCTAGCCTAGCCTAGCCTCGCCTTGCCTTGCCTCTTTATGTTTCGAATTTACTTCCCTTGGATTCCATGTTATTCGTGCATGACTTGTTGGGATTTGTACAATCAAATAGCCCTCCAAGAAGAAGCCAACAAGACTTGGTGGGGGGTTTTTGATTGAGCTTTTAAAGGTATTATTTTTGTTAGGTAAACTATAGCAGCCTTGCTTGAGTTGGCTTTATTTTTTTTTCTGTGGCTTGTGAAATTGGTGACAGCTTGAATTTTAATTATAGAATAGAAACCCTAATTTAATGGGGTCGAATCATATTATATATATTGTCACATGATTGGTTTTTTTTGTCAAAATTTTCCAGCTCCTGTATGGAGGCCTAGCTCCTTGCAAGATTAGGTTTTTTTTTTAATTAATTCACTCGTGTTTATCTCGCAACTAAATATTTATTTTCATCAAAAAAATTTCTCATATAATTTTTATATTATTTATAAGTAAATGTTACGATATATACAAGCACTCAAAGTAACCTTTCTTTAATTTAGAAGAATGCACACAACGAGTGGATAAGATAAAAACATTATTGCTTGCCATGCTATTTATTGTTGTTATTAGTTTAATTAGTATAAAAATAGTGTTCGAGAAAGTGGTTGGTATCATATTTTTTAAAATTTTAATTTTTAATTTTTAAATTATTTTTAATATTTTTATATCATTTTGATATGTTAATATTAAAAATAATTTTTAAAAAATAAAAAATATTATTTTAATATATTTCTAAATAAAAAATATTTTTAATTCCAATAACACCCAAATAAACCCAAAACTAGTGAAAGGATAAAGAAAGTATTCACACACGCCACCAAAAATGTGGAATCAAAGCAAAATAGGTCAACCAAGAGAATTGGGAGGCAGCTAAATCTGCTTGGGGCACAAGGCTCTCCCTCTCTCCACCTGTTACGTCTTCCATAACATCATGCTATTAAAATTTAAATAGCAAAGTTAGTCTGTTCGAAGGTGCCTCTCAATTGTTATTTTCTTCTAGTCAATTAATTTATTTTGACAGAATAATTGTGGACCTCTCAATTTTATTGTATTGTAACATTTAATCTAAAAAAAAAAGTAGAGAAAACAACAAAAATCTGTGAATATGGTAAAGAGTATATATGTTACAGATAAGCAAAGGCTGCTGGAAAGAAAATTATCTGGCTGCTGGGACGAGGCAACCATTAGATAAGTCAGGGCTCTGGCTCTCAATCTCAAGAAAGCTTGTAAGTAATGTTTTCCGGGAAGATTGTGCCTTTGAACTACCAGAATGTAGTTTTTGACTGCCATAAGTTCCCTTTTCAATCTTGTTAGCTTCTTGTATTGCCAAGATTATTTCTTGCATCCTTGGTCGCGAAACTGCACGTTGTTCTACACACTGGATTGCAACTTCAGCAATCCTCCAGATGGACTCGATCTTCACATTTCCTATTAGGACAGGATCTACAATGCTCATCGCATCTCCTTTACGAATCAAGGCCCTTGCCTACACAAGATCGCAGCACCTCAGGATTATTAAGTCTTAATTTGATTTCATAGACAGCGATCAGCACACGATGATTAGAAGTATATTTGCTCTGATTCAAGAAAGATGCTTATATGTCTTTGGAAAGAATGATGACAGTGAAAATGCATACCCAATGAACAATGTTCATCTCAGCGCCAAAATCTTCTGTCGAAACAGGTTTTTTCCCTGATAACAGCTCAAGGAGAACTACTCCAAAACTGTAGACATCACTTTTTTCAGTCAATTGCTGATTTGCATAGTACCTGGAGAAGCAGTTACATGATTGGTTAAGCATAAGCAGTAGAGGAAAATGATGGTTACGCACACCAGACGAAGGTGCCTTACTCAGGATCCAGGTAGCCGACTGTTCCTCGTGCCACACTAGATACATGGGTTAAATCCTCCTCTGCTTGCCTTGAAAGCCCAAAATCTGAAACTTTTGCTCTCATATTGATGTCTAGGAGAATGTTGCTTGTTTTAACATCGCGGTGTATGATACTGGGGTTGCATCCAGTGTGCAAGTATTCAAGTCCTACAATTATCTAAATATATGTTTATTCTGTGAACTTGTAAAACAAATACTAATGCATAAACAAATGAGAAGTTCTAAATTAACCTTTTGCTGAATCTTCTGCAATCTGCAGACGAGCAAGCCAATCTAAGCGCTTCTGGTTGACAGAACCTGTTCAAAGGTCATCTCATTGATCTTGATTCAAAATGTTACAACTAAAGAAACAAAAGGGTGGAAATTGAGCAATTATCATGTGCGGATTGCAAACCATGTATGTGATCGCGCAAAGTTCCATTGTGCATATATTCATAAACCAGAATACGTTGATTTTCTTCTTCACAATAGCCGATCAAAGGAACCAAGTTCCTGTGATGAATTCTTGACAAGAGGGCAACCTGCAGGTACGTTAATGTAGTTAATTAACCAGCCCTTTGGAGTTCATAACAGTGGGCTTCGTGGTCTGGTCTTATGCTAACAAAGTTTCTTGTTCTTTAGCCCTTCAACGTTTCAAATCTAGAACTCAACAAGTTATGTTGGCTGAATATGATGTTACCTCAGTCACAAACTGCTGGGTCATATGAGTGGTTGAGTCACCCATTATCTTGACTGCCACTTCTTTTCCCTCTTTCATTTGGCCATAGTAGACAGTCCCAAAACTTCCTCTACCAATTTTTTTGGAAAAGTTTTTGGTAGCTTCTTCAATCTCAGAGAGCGGAATATAGTATGAAACTCCTTCATCCATCATATGCCAACCCCGTGATACAGAATACGCAGTTGAAGGTTTGGCACTAACACGCAAAGAACTACCTGATGGACTCAAGAACACTTAAGAAATGCAGAGATTTTTGCTATGCAATAGGAAGATAACTGAGGTATACAGACCTTGGACTGCAGTTTTTTGATGAGATGTCTTTCTTTGAAGATTACGCAAAAACAGTAAACTTCCTATGAGAACAACTAATAGTGCTGCAAGTATGCCAATCGAAACTCCAAGTATCAAATTAGAATGTTTCTTTTTCCCTGCCTCTTTATGTAGTCCAGGATTATGTTCATAACTGCAAGAGAGTAATATTGTAGCTCTTTAAAAATGTTCTGTGCCACACAGTATATTTCATTCTCCACACCAATTTCATATCAGACAACAGCTCGCCACCTCTTTTATTATCATACGAGCCAAAGGGTAAACAATGACACACAATAATTTGATATACTCACTTGATAATAACTTTTCCATTTAGCAACCCTGCAGGTATTTCCCCACTAAAGTAGTTGTTCTGTATGTACCTGCATGAAGGCAATTTACAGCACTGAGTATCGGAGCAGTGTCATGGAAACATGACTGCATAGGATCAAAGGATTGATTGTACTTCATTTGCAATCAAGAGTCTGGTGAAGTGTGAATCACCACATATAGTATATAGCGACAGTTAAGTACGTCAAGAGTGCTACTTACAGCTCTTGTAAGTCTGGCAAACTACCCAGGTACTTGGGTAATTGACCACTCAGTTTGTTGTTCTCCAGATGCCTGGATGGCCATTAAATAGAGCAGGAAATGGACTAGTCAGTTTTTTTACAGATGACTATAAATCCGCCGAAATATGAACTAGTAATCATGCTTTTTTAGCATAAACTTGTGAAATGTAAGCCATGAATTTCGAAGCTTACACTATTTTCAAATTAACAAGATTGCTTATACTAGGGAGTGGCCCTGTAAGGAAGTTACCATCCAACCATCTACAAAAAAGAAAAGGATTAGGATAGAGAATAATATGAAGTATTTCAACTCGTATATTGCATAATATCACTTACAATTCTGTCAATGTCTCCATGTTATTAATCTCAGGTGGAATCTCCCCTTTCAGGTTCTTTCCTGACAGTGCACTGTTCAGCATGTCAGCAGAGTCACGCTTATAAGGATCTTACCAAGTTCGAACCATAAACTTCTTAACTAAAGTGGCAACATTTCTGGAGTCCAGCGCAAGTTAAGCGCAAGTTAGCAACACCTTTTTATATTGTATAGAAGGAAAATATTGTGGCCTTTCTGAGCATAATTGATTTATTTTTTCTCCAAGTTGATGACCGCAGCATGCAGTTAAACATGGCAAAGCAAGTACTCTAGTTGACAAATCAATGAACAGATATGAATGGAATAATAAGTATTCACTCCAACTGCAACTAACTACTTTTTTCAAACACAAGAGTCTAAAATGCAATTATGCAATATACTTTATGAAATATATGAACATGATCTGGAATTAACCAAGTGAGAAGAAGTTACATTTTAGTGATTCTTGGTGGTGTGGTTGAGGTGCAATTAACCCAATCCCAGTGAGCAGGAACACAAGGATCGCCTTGTTCATTTGTCCAAGCACTTTCAGCAGACAGAGAACGAAGGGCATTGAGAACAGTCACTGCCAGTGAAGTTGTAGTTATTCAACACAGCTAATATTGGCCAAGCATATTCTTTCTCATAATGTTAGGAAATATCAAGAACAGGATAATGATTTGGAGCTCTGCATACAGATGGTTTTTACTTTTTAGGATTAGATAAACTCCAATATGCTGAGATTTATACTTACCATCTTGGCTGTCGGTCCTTGGTTCAATCTTTAGGTATTTACTAATCTCAATCGCATTTAAGAGTGGTCCTTGTGTAGAATCTCTGGTCTTGACAAAAGAGAATGAAAGGACAAAATCCAGAGTCACATTCATGTAGCTGGGTTCATAAAGTGTGTGGCTCCCATTGGCATTTTCTGCAATATTTACCACCGCGTTGCTGTAGTCAGGAAAGTAAGGTTGCTGCAATTTGAATTTCCGAGTCTCATTTGCTCCCAAGTCTTCAATTTCGGCAAAATATGCATAAGCTCGAGCATTGGCAGGGAAGTCATCAAGGTTCAACCTATAACTAAGTATCCCTTGAGTGCCAACAACAGCTGTTTGCATTACTTTAACAGGAGGGTATTCTCTAGTCCTAGTGTCTATGTACTTTGATGTATTGATTCTAACTGTGCCAGGGGCCACACCTACAAGGTAGTTTTGCCTCTTCTCAAGATCTGAATCCCAAATTCTGTCATAAGGATCATCCGGGTACCTGAGAGAGGCAAATGTTATATATTTTGACATCTTTGCATGTTTCCCAAGAACTTGATTTAATACAGAAGTGAGTGGAAAGCTAATTAATGAAGTGCTCTATTAACTCTACGCTATCTTTCTATAACATTTGGAAATCAGCTGACCTTATGACATCCTTGCTCAGAGCCCCAAAATTTACTCTGGCTGCTACCTCTAAGAAGAAATTATCCTCGAAATCAGTTGCATACATTGAAAGGTTGAGAGGTCGCAATTCTAGAGTGGATATGAAGGGAGAACCAGTTGAAGCACAGCATATACACACATCAATTGAACTTGAAGGAGCCCTGATAATCATTTCCTTCACATACACTCTTGAAGCATCCAATACTACCACAGTCGACCACTTAGTTGCATCCAAGTAGAGATCAAATTTGGGGTATGCATCTCCATTTCCTAAGATTCCATACTGAAATGTGGCACGGACAAGATACCGACGTCTCTCTTTGGTGCCAAGAGTGTAACAATACTTCTTGCTGTCTATAGGAAAGTCTCGCCGTCTTCGATACTGCATATTTCCATTTGGAATTTCTACCTCTGCCGATTTTCCGTAGTTCATGATGGTGCCATTGTCTGAAACCCATGCAAGTCCAGTTATTGGATCTGTGTAATTACTTGTGCCTCCACAATCTATGCTGATGAATTCTGCATGTTGAACAGCAAGCGCACACAAAAAAAAAAAAACATCATTACCATTCTATTGTTTTCTTTCTTATTGTTTCTGTAGTAAATAAATTAGGTGACTGTGACTTGGCTTGTATCCAGAAGGCAATCGGACAATGAGAAAATCAATGATTTTCATTTCATTTCTTAATTTCATATACTTTCTCTTACTGTTGTCATCACTAGTGTATATATTGCAAAAGCATGGAAAAATACTTCAGATTCCGACAGGAAAACAAGTTGGTATGCTACTCGGTAACATGGGACGACATTTTACTTAATCCTGATCAAACAGGGATTTGCTTGAAGACCAAAGAAATTAAATGAAAATATTCTTAGAATAACAGAGTTGCAGAATCAAGAACTCACCTGTAACTTGGCATATAACAGAAGACATGAGGAATAAATAGAGAAGCAGAAAATGGGAATGCGAAGTCATTGAGGAACAGGAAGACAAAAACCAATCCTATGATCTTATTGTTTTAGTGTTAGAATTTGTCAGTGATTGATGAGCTCCATAACTGTTTGTGAAGTCGAGCATCTAACCTACTTTCCTCCACTGCTCAGAACTTGCCTTTCACTCTCTCTTTCTTCTTTTGACTGATGAGGGGGTGCGATGTTCACTCACGTTATGTCCTCCTTTTCCCTTTGGAATCTTATTTTTGGAGCAAATCAAAAGATCTCAAGCTCTGCTTTATTTCCTTTGTTAAAGAAATCCAACTTGTACTAGCAGTTTGTTTGTTCTGTCGAAGAACAGGAAATCTTGTTTCTCTTGTTGACAGACAAAATAACGCGTCCACTCATCTCAAATAATCAAGTTATTTTTGTAAATATTATTATTACATGATCAAAGTATGAATATGGAATTTCATTAATTGATGAATCAACAAATCATTAAGGCTTGTGATCCCTGTCAAAAGGGCCAGTGGGGATCGGGAATGAAACGCTAGCCATGCATAAAGCATCCCTAAAAGCAGAGAAAAGCAGTAGGATTACTGCTGCTGCGGAATTTAATAATCTGCTCTTACTTTAGCTTTTGTGGAGCACAAAATCTACTTTTTCTGTCACTTTGGACCAACTTGTCTTCTGCTTTTCAAGATTTTCATATTGCTAGTTTGAAAAAAAATATACAAATCACTGTCTGTTGATTAAAATAACATGTTATTTTTTTAATTATAGCACATAAGTTACAAAATTCAATTTAACACTAAACTCACCGACGAATCTCAAATAAATTCTAACATATAAATTATACATTAATATAATAATTTTTCAAAAAAAAACTATAAAACTTGTAAATATACAAATAAACTATAAATACTACAAGAAATAATATTAAATTAACCAAGTTACATGGAAATATGTGATTTAAATGTTAAAATAAATAAACTTAGAGTTGATGCAATTTAATTTCTTAAAAAAAATACAAAATTGATCACCACTTAATTATTCTATTATAACTAAGTTTGATATTTTAAAAAAATTATATATATATTATATATATATATATATAATTAACGTGAATATCCGGGTTAACTTGTATATATTTTAATTAATTTTACAAGTTTTGAAATTAATGACCATATAAATCTTTAATTATCATCATATTATTAATTATAGAGTTTTAATTTGAGAATACAAGGGAAATATATTTTTTTAATAATAAAGATATATTTTTAATAATATTAGTAATAGGGTTAACCGAGTGAACGGATTAACTTTGATGTGAGAAGTGCAAAGATCTGCAGGGGTCCCACCAAAATCTTAAACAACAAGAGAAGTGATCGTCTGACTTCGGAAGTCTAAAAACATAACTAAGCCGATGACATGGCATCTTATTAGCCATTAAATTTCATCCATTGGTTCACAATAGAGGAGAGAATCTTATGTCCATGCAAAACATTAACACCAAAAGTTGGGTATGGTGAAATTCTATCCATTAAAAGAAT
>Ga0325401_1001606_pt1 | contig 19275 bp, 13 predicted proteins | sample PopdelMetagenome_FD_205666 | JGI IMG/M metagenome (GOLD analysis project Ga0325401, IMG submission 205666) | Populus deltoides microbial communities from Bellville, Georgia, United States - Xylem-PdKOR-R2 | ecosystem: Host-associated > Plants > Phyllosphere > Stem > Wood/Secondary xylem | place... | reverse complement strand
TTACTAAATTAGTATAGAATGTGATACCCACAGATTCAATCACCATGAGGAGGAGGTCACGTGACACTCCCTTTCAATGACAAAAATGGGCACGTGTCAGTTTTGCCAAAAACCCTAGATCTTTCATTTTTTGCTTGCATAATTTTTTAAAAATTATTTTTTTTATTTTAAATTAATTATTTTTACTGTTTTCGTATTGATTTAATATTCTAGTATAAAATATAAATTAAAAAAATATTATTTTAATATATTTTTAATTAAAAAATAATCATATCTGCAGTTCTGCACATTAATTAGCCACCCTAGCGGCCCCACTACAAGGTGAGGCTTCCATGACCACAAATTAGGCATTAACTAGCCACCTGAGTGGCCCTTGTCACGGCCTCGTGGTCACCGTCATGGTCGGCCTATGTTGCTTATTAACTAGGAGAAATATATAGCAGTTGCAGGTAGGTAGATGACGGTGGCTTTGAAGTCAAAACTTGTTCAGTCTGTCTCATTTCATTGGAAGAGCGTACCTGGCTCATGGGCGAGAGAGGATCTACACCGCAATTGCTTTTTGGGTGTAAGAGTTGGGGTAAAATATCTTCATGCCCTTGTAGATTCAACAACATTCCACTTTGGTCCTTGTAGTTTAATTTAAATCATGTGGTTTCCAAGAATTCCCATTGTGGTCAAGTAGCTAATGATGAGCCCTCCTTTGTGAATTCATTTTTTTGAGATTTAAGATTTTTTTTGTGGGATATTCTTGACTTATGCATAGGAGCTCGGAAGGAAAAGAAGGGAGAAGATATGAAAAGGCTGAGGGCAAAAGGAAGGGAAGGTGGGCATTTTGTCAGGTAGTAGCTAGATATACATGATGGATATAGGCCAGGGCTTGAACTTTTTCAAAACTACATGATTAAAATTGGCAAGTTCAAACTACATGGGTTGAAATGGAATGTCGATAAATCTTTAGGGGCTAAAATAAACATTCCCCTTGGTACTAGCAGGAAAAAAATCACCAAAAACAGAGGATTGATCACCTAGAAGAATCCCAACAAAACATCTTCCAAAAGAGAAGGCAAGGTGGTGTGGGGCCTTACATGCTTGGAAATGGACAATCTTTTTGGTTAAAAAACTTGAAGGTACAGCTGATTCTTGATGCTGTGCTTGTCTACAAGCAACAAGATCTTGTTCAGCAATGAGCTAGGGCACAATCAAGAGCACAAACTTAATGAAACTTCAAGAAGTGAGATTTGAATCCTATTGTTAAAATAACAAGTACATGGCAGGCATGTGAATTCCCAATCTAGCTTTGTTACTTGAAGCAATCAGCCACTATTTATTATGTTCCATAAAATTATACTCTTCTTGCATGATCTTTAATTTGCTGATTGCTTGATTAATTAATTCACTAATCAGATTTTGTTTGTCTACTTCTTGTTTGTTAATTCTTCTGTAAAGATACGCAAGAAGAGGCAGCGGCGGCATATGACATGGCAGCAATAGAATATAGAGGAGCAAATGCTGTGACCAATTTTGATGCAGGCAATTATATAGAACGGATGAGGGAGAAAGGCATCCCTATAGACCAAATCCTCCAAGAACAACAACAACAACAACTTGGTAACAACTCGATTGATCCCGGCATAGAAGTAGAAGCAGGAGTTGAACAACCATCACCGCAACAACAAGAGGAACAAGAGCAAAAGGTAGCTCCGTCGTTGCAAGTTCAATGCACACAGCTAGATTCAAGCTTGGATGGCGCATCTCCCATGGTTATTACGGACACCATCGAAGAGCACGAGCAAGCATGGAGCTTTTGTATGGATTCAGGATGGAACCTCGCAATGCTTGATCTTCCATTCGAAAATTCTTGCGAGCTGCCGGACTTGTTCAATCATACAGGGTTCGAAGACAACATTGACTTGATGTTTGATGCATGTTGCTATGGAAACTAATAGCACAGGAGGGGTTGAAGAGGTTGGTGTTGCAAGGAGCATGGAGGGGAAGGACAGGTTGTTGTCTGACTCTGTTTCAAGTTCACCAACTTGCTCAACGACCACCTCAGTTTCTTGTAACTATTATGTTTGGATTTTTTTTGGACTTTGGAGGCCGAGGATTGTTGAAGTTTGTTTAGATTTTGTCCTGTTGGGTTTTGTTTAGGTGGATGCGAATAAAAAGGCCTGAAAGATCCCTAGTGTTTTTTTTGTTTTTCCTTCCATGTTTGTTTTATTTAAAAAAAAAACTAGTTAGATGATCTGTGCGATGCCACGGAAAAAAAATTGACGAGTTATCCTAGAATTAATTGGGCTAATTCGTTAAACCCGAGATCCGTGTCATAAAAGTCTGATAATTAAATAGAAAAAATTTAATATTAAAAAAATAAATTAAAAATAATAATTAAAAAAGAAAAAAGCTAGAAAAAAACTAAAGGCATCAGCTTTTTCACTGTAAACTGCACTATGCAGTTCATAATAAAATGCTTAAAAAGGAAAAGAAAAGGGGGAAAAAACAAAGGCATACCCACAGGTTAATTTTTTTTTCTTGCATAAAAAATATAAAAATGGCTAAGATCTAAGAGTGTTGGGTTTATCTGCAAAGATATATTCAAAAGCCTTGGGTCTAACTGCAACGCTTGACCCAAGAGTAATATTTATAATATTAATAATAATATTAAACTTACATGACTCAAGTTTAAGTGAGTCTGGCTGCAACACCAGATCTAAGAGCCTTGGATGTTGGTCTGATTGTAAGATCGTGTCATAAAAATATGATAATTAAATATATTAATTAAAAAGAAAAAAAAACCCAACATGAAGAAAAAAATTAATGAAGAAAAAGAAAAAAAAATCTGAATTAACTGGGTTAACCTTTCAAACCAGGTTAACCCATCAAACTTGGGATTCATGTCATGAAAGTTTGATAACTAAATAAAAAAAAGTTGATGGGTTAACCAAGAATTAACTCAGTTAACCCATAAAACCAGGTTAACCAGTCAAACCCGGGATATGTGTCATGAAAGTCTAATAATTAAATAGAAAGAAATTTAACATTAACAAACTAAATTAAACAAAAAAAATAATTAAAAAGAAAAAAAAACTTCGGGTTACCTTGTCGAACCAGATTAACTCGTTAAACCCAGGATCCATGTCATAAAAGTTTGATAACTAAATAAAAAAAATTAACATTAACAAAAGAAAAAAACAAATAAAAATGGACGGGTTAACCTAGAATTAACTGGGTTAACCCGTAAAACCAGGTTAACCTGTCAGACCTGAGATATGTGTCATGAAAGTTTGATAACTAAATAGAAAGAAATTTAACGTTAACAAACTAAAGTAAACAAAAAAAATTAATTAAAAAGAAAAAAAACAAAAAAAAAACTTCTTGTTAACTTGTCAAACCAGATTAACCTATTAAACCTGGGATCCTTGTCATGAAAGTCTGATAACTAAATAAAAAAATTTAACATTAACAAAATAAAAAAACAAAAAAAAATGGACGGGTTAATCTAGAATTAACTGGGTTAACCCATGAAACCAAGTTAACCCGTGAAACCTGAGATATTTGTGATGAAAGTCTGATAACTAAATAGAAAGAAATTTAACATTAACAAAACTAAAGTAAACGAAAAAAATTAATTAAAAAGAAAAAAATTCGGGTTAACTCGTGAAACCAAGTTAACCTATTAAACCCGGGATCAATGTCATAAAAGTCTGATAGCTAAATTAAAAAAAATATTAACATTAACAAACTAAATTAAACAAAAAAAATTTATTAAAAGAAAAAAAACAAAGAAATAAAAAAAATCTAAAGGCATCAAAAAAGAAAAAATAAAAAAATAAAAAAAATAGCTTAAACTAAATTAAACAAAACAAAATTTATTAAAAGAAAAAAAAACAAACAAAGAAAGAAAAAAGCTAAAGGTATCAAAAAAGAAAAAATAAAAAAATGAAGAAAAATAGCTTTAAAAAAAATTAAAAAACAAAAAAAAAGAAAAAAGAAGAAACAGTTCAGCCTTTCACTGTGGATTGCTACAGTGAAAGACTGAGCAATTTTAGTATATTTTTAATATGAATCAAAAAGTTCAATAATTTTTGTTTTCCCTTTTAATTGGCGGGTATTGCCGTGTTTGTTTTTAAATTATTAATTTTTTAAAAAATTTTAAATTAATTTTTAATATTTTTTATTATTTATTTTGATGTGTTAATGTAAAAAATAATAATAAAAATATTATTTTAATATATTTTTAAATAAATATGACTTTCATAAAACGATTTTACTATATTCCTAAACTAAACTGATTCATGGTTGGCTTACCTGCAAAGCCACACAAAAGATAGAGAGTATAGTATTTTTGGACAGGGTTTGAAATTGTGGTAACAAATATTTTTTAAAGTGTTTTTTATTTTAAAATATATAAAAATAATATTTTTTTATTTTTAATATCAACAAATGCAAATGATACAAAATTATAAAAAAATAATTTAAAATTAAAAAAATTAAAAAGCTTTCAAAAGTATTTTTTAAATAAAAAACAAACAGATGAAAAATTGAATAAGTTTTATCAAATTTGGATGGTTGGAGTTTGAAAGAGGTATAAACCATGATAAATATTATGTTTTCAAAGGAAATGAGATTTATAATTTATCTTTATAAAAGATAATTTTAGTTGGGCTAGTTAAATCTTTAAATAATATTTTTTTAATATATCATTTTTTATAAACAAGATAAATGAAAATCCTCGTTGAAAAACTGAAGAAAAACTGAAAATCCCATGGGCCTGGCTTGTACCCTTGACAAACACCCAAAATCCACATTTCTAACCACCTCTAAAAAAGGAAAGAAAAAATAAAAATTTCCATATTTGTAACTGTCAGAATATAATTTTGTAAATATTAAAATAGGAAAGGGTGAAAATGTGAAACTGATAAACCAAAAAGGCTTGAAGTAAAAATTAATAACAACAAGAATTGAAGGGTTACTAATGCTCCAAGAAATCAGAAACCAGTACTCTTCAAAACAGAAAAACACAAAAGACAAAATTTTTATGCAAAAACCCTAACAAAAGAGAGAGGTAAAGAAGATTTGGGAAGTGGGTGTTTGTTAAAAAGAGGTTTTATTAGCTTAATTCACTCTATCACCCTTTTAAAGGTCAGTTTCATTTTATTTATGAAGACCCCATTTTTCATGTTGAAGTTTATGGCTTTCATTTCGATAAAGTTTGAAACTTTATTGATTTTTGTCAATGATTTTGTGGTTTTTTTTTTTTTAAATGAGAACTGAATTTATTGTGGTTACTGGGTTTTTGTTTACTTGAATTTTGATATGTAAAACATAATACACTCTGCACATTTGCTTGGGGTGGTTTTGCTCTTATAATTCTGTTGTTTTCGTTGTTTTTTTGATGGGTTTGTTAATTTTTGCTCTTATTCTTGATAAAACTATGTTGTGCTGGGATAGTAATTAGGCAGTGCCTGGTTACATGGTAGTGACAATGGCAGTGAAAGAATGAAGGAGAAACAAGAAAGCTGCTATATGCTTTATTTTTTCAAGTGACTTTTGCTTGAAGTGTGAATAAAGGCAAAATCTTTAGTTTTCTTGTTATATGTATTTTTTCTACCATGCAATAGCCACCTTTTGTTTTTGTTACAATTCTTGCTTGCAATTAGACATGTTCAGTAATCTTCATGGATTAGTGTTTTGAACTGGTTACTTTGGTTTAATTCTGATAAGAGAGATTATTCAGGCTGTTTGTACTGCCGATAAAGTTGGAATAAACATGAAGAATTGGTTCTAGTCACGCAGAGAGAACAAAATCTGCATTCACGCTACACCTATGGATGGTGAGGTGGTAGACGTGGAAGTCAGGGAAGGGAATAATCACTTGGCAGTGATTGCTGACCCGAATGAGACTGAGAAACAGAATACAACCGGGAATTATACGGAAGCAGCAGTTAGAAATCAGGATGATGATGGAATTGCTTTACCGCATGTCGGCATGGAATTTGAATCAGAAGATGCTGCAAAGACATTTTATGATACCTATGCTAAGCGTATGGGATTTAGCACCCATGTTGGTCAGTTTACACGTAGTAGGCCTGATGGGCCAATCGTGACTTGGGAGTTTGCTTGTTCCAAGGAGGTTTTCAAAAGGAAGAATATTGAGAGCTGCAATGCCGTGCTTAGGATAGTGAGGAAAGATTCACATTCAGACAATTGGGCTGTGACAAAGTTTGTTGAGGAACATAACCACTCTCTGGGGACTCCTGGTAAGGTCCTTCGACCACGCAGGCATTTTGCTGGTGCTACAAAAAACATGGCTGAAACGCTGGATGCCACTAATGATGTTTATGTTTCAACAGATGGAAGCCACGTGCCTCATGAACCAAACCATGTTAGGAATGCCTTCCCTGTAGAACCTAATAATCTAGTCAGAAATGTTGCACCTCTGCCTGCAACTTATTTCAGGGCTCCTGGCGGGAGGAAATCCCTTGGAAGAGATGCTCACAGTCTCCTGAACTATTTCAAGAAGATGCAAGCTGAGAACCCTGGCTTCTATTATGCAATACAACTTGATGATGAGAACCGCATGACTAATGTCTTCTGGGCTGATGCAAGATCAAGGATTGCTTATAGTCACTTTGGCGATGCAGTTGTTTTTGACACGATGTATAGACCAAATCAATATCAAGTGCCTTTTGCTCCTTTTACAGGCATGAATCATCATGGTCAGATGGTATTGTTTGGTTGTGCATTGCTTCTAGATGAGTCCGAGTCTTCCTTTACTTGGTTATTTAGGACATGGTTATCTGCAATGAATGGCCAGCCTCCTGTTTCTTTCACCACAGACCAAGATAGAGCCATACACATGGCTGTTGCGCAGGTATTTCCAGAAACTCGTCACTGTATTTGCAAGTGGCACATCTTGAGAGAAGGCCAAGATAGGTTGGCTCATATATATCTCGCTCATCCTTCCTTCTATGGAGAGCTTTATAGCTGCATTAACTTTTCTGAGACAATTGAGGATTTTGAATCATCATGGGCCTCTCTCCTTGAAAAATACGACCTCCAAAGGATTGAGTGGCTTCAAGCTGTGTACAATGCTCGCCAACAGTGGGCACCGGTTTATTTTCGTAACACTTTCTTTGCTGCCCTTTCTTCAAATCATGGTATCAGCTCCCTCTTTGATGGGTATGTGAATCAACAGACCACAATACCTTTGTTCTTTAAACAATATGAACTCGTGCTTGAACATTCTCTGGAAAAGGAAATAGAAGCAGACTATGATACAATTTGCACCACTCCTGTACTCAAGACACCATCGCCAATGGAACAACAAGCTGCAAACCTTTATACCAAGAAAGTGTTCACAAAGTTTCAGGAAGAACTAGTTGAAACTTTTGTGTATACAGCAAATAAGATTGAACAAGACGGGATGGCCACTAAATACAGGGTTGCAAAATATGAGCATGATGACAAGGCATACATAGTGATGTTGAATATATCTGAGATGCAAGCGAGTTGTAGCTGCCAGATGTTTGAATATTGTGGCATTCTCTGTAGACATATACTAACTGTCTTCACTGTAACAAACATTCTTACCCTCCCATCTCACTACCTATTGAAGCGATGGACTAGGAATGCAAAATCTTGGATTGGATCAGAGGAACAGAGTGCGGATTCACAAGGTCTTGATACTCTGACCTCTCGCTTTAACAATTTGTGCCTTGAAGCTATTAAATATGCAGAGGAAGGAGCAATTGCCATTGAGACTTATAATGCAGCAATCAGCAATTTAAAAGAGGGTGGAACAAAGATTGCTTCTGTGAAGAAAAGTGTTGCAAAAGTCACACCTTATAGATCACATTTTAGTGGAAATAGTCAAGAAGAAAATAACAAGAAAACCCCTACTGCTCCTCATGAAATGATCCCGTCATTGTGGCCTTGGCAGGATGCTATGCCACCTCGGTTTAATCTTAATGATGGGGGAGTACCTTGTGCAGATTTGAATCAGCCCAGCATGGCTCCTGTATCTATTCACCGTGATGGTGGTCCAACTGATAACTCGGTATGCAGCAGAACCTATGTTTTTAATGTCTAATCATTGTCATAAAAGTATACTATTTGAGGTCATAGAAATTTTTCCTTACAAGCATCTGAACATAGTTTGTGATTTTATCATTGAAATAATGCAGGTGGTTCTCACTTATTTTAAGTCCATGACTTGGGTCATTGAAAACAAGACTTTGACACCAGCTGGTAAAGTAGCTGTCATCAACTTGAAGGTACGTAGTCTTTTCTTTTACTGAGCCGTTGACTTTTGTAAACCTAGTCTTACATTATTTTTCAGAAATTTTCATTAGCTAGTTACACGTTATTTGCTAGAAATTTATGCCAATTGTGTTATTTGAAAGCACCAGCTTCCTCTGCACAGAGCTTGCATACTATTAATATCACAGCTGTTGCTATGTCCAATGAAATTTTAACTGTTAACTAGTTCATTTTGGTCCCTCATATGCTCGCAAATTAATTAAGCATGGATGCTAGCTAATGAGCATATTGTGATACATTCATTTTATTATTCTAGCATTTTCAGTTTCATTTGTGCATGTTATAAATTATCAATTGTTTCCCTTGCCCTTGCTCTAGTTGCAAGATTATGGTAAAAATCCATCAGGGGAGACAGAGGTACAGTTTAGGTTAACCAAGGTCACGCTGGAGCCTATGTTGAGATCCATGGCCTACATTAGCCAGCAGCTCTCAACTCCAGCTAATCGAGTTGCTGTCATCAATCTGAAGGTACAAAACCAGATTTTACTATTCTTGTATGTGAAAACTTGCTAAAACAGTAGGCTAAATACTTTGTGTCAGATTGGATTTAATCACTTTCATTAGTGTATTTTTAGTTCTCTCTAATAAGGTTTAATATTATGGTCTGCATAGATTCGTATGACATAGGCATTTCTTTTGAATGAAACCAGCTCCATGTTTTTCTGAATAAAAAATTGATGTAAAAAAAAGTCTCAAAGATGGCCATTATACGTGAGAGCTGCTTCCCTCCACTATTAGCACCATCCTCTTGAAGAAAGTATAGAAAATCTCTTTGTTATGCTATATGCAGCACATCATTGACACGGGCTTGAGATCCAATCACAGATCCCACTAAAGAGCTGGGATAATGATTCTGGAAACTCGGTTCTTATAAATCCACAAAACCTTACCATGTCCCATAACCTCCTTTTATCTTTATACTTGCCAATTAAACCCAGAAATGTCAAGCATGTCTTGCATTTCACAGCCTTGTGATCTTGTGACCGGTGAGTTTCACCAAAGGCATGCTTAATATTAGATGTCTTGGAGAATGTCAGGGCTTTTTGTTTTTTGTTGCTCCTATGTTAGGTAGGTAAATCATGTTAGTATTTATTTTTTATTTTACTTATCATCTCAAATGAATAGTATTGCATCATCCGGTCACTTGAAAGTTTAAATCTTTTGTTTGTCCTATAAATCACTAGGAAAAGCCAACATAGACAATTATGCAAGGCTTGGTTTTGTTTTTTTTCAACTCTTTTCTTTTTTTTTTGCTTATTGTCTCCAGCTCCAAGATACCAAGACAACAACTGGAGAAACAGAGTTAAAATTTCAGGTTTCTAGAGATACACTTGGTTCCATGTTGAGATCAATGGCATACATCCGTGAGCAACTGTGAGAACTGTAAGTGTATTCATTTGGATTTTAAAATTTTGCTACTCATTGAATAATTAGCAAGATCTTTAGTCCAACTCCCATGTCTTAGCAGAGTTCAATTTGCTTGTCCCATGAATGGCAAAATGGACTAATTTTCATTGCTTTGACGTGGCTATAAAACATTAATCTGGTTAGTTGATTTTGGTTTGATCAGTGTTGGCATGGTTGTTGGAAACAGGTCGCCATTGGCTTAAATCCCTTATGTGCTAACTATAAGATATGAAATACTGATAATTTCCACTCTTAGATTATAAATTACCATTATGCTAAGCTGAATGTAGATGATATGCTGGCATTTTGAGGCCACCAACACTAGTTCTGCAGTGTTCCCTCACATTAGGCATTGGTTATTATATAACACATTCTCACTCGAAGAAGATATTCAGAGAACATGGGTTCTTGTAGTAATTGAAGTTTTAATATGGCAGTTGCTAGTATAAGATGTCCGAGTCAGAATGTTACTTTCTGAGGTTCATGTATATAATGACCGAAATTGAGGAGACTGTTCTTGCGGTTGGGCTAGAAACACCTTCATATTAGAATGTGATATGATCGATCCACTCTTTGAAGTGTTTTTGCTGGTGTCTTTTCAATGTGGCACAACGAAATAATGTGTGCTGACATGAACATCTGTGATTCCTGCAGGTTTTCTGGCAGCAGCTTCATTTTACCAATTCTGTAATCAAGAATTGTATAACCTGTTAGAATTCCTTTGGGTGAGCTGAGCCCAAAATAGATCCAGGCTTCCAGCTACACCGGGAAAGCTAGTAGGAGTGGAAGTGTGCTCTTTCTGGTCTGGTAACCATTCGTGTATGATGTGCATGCTCCAGTGACATACAACGTGTGGCCTTAGCTGTAGTTAGGTATGGGGTATTGCTATTCCATATGACCAAGTTTGGATTAGCTGTAGTTAGGCATTGTTAATCTTATTCCTAACGTCTAGATAAGATAATACATGGTTTCCTTGTAACAATGGGCTGGAAACTTGATTTGTAAATGCGAGTAATTGTGAACAGTCGTATAATATTATATTGAATGAGCATTGCATATATATTATTGTTTCCCATCTTTTGGAGCTGGTGTCATTTCCTTTATTAGTTTTGGCTCCCCTCGTAAATGTAGTTGCAACTACCAGCAGAACTATCTTTAGGGTTCTTAATCTCTGCCTGGTTACATATGCTCTGTGCAGGCCCCCAACAGTGCACATTGCTACGCAAATCACTGTCACAATACTGATTTCAAACACGGTGTTGGAAGATCACCATCAGGATTCAGCAACTCTGCTGCCTGCATGGGAAGATTTCTGAAGAGTGAAAAGGGAGAAAAACCATTTTTTCAATTTCTGTTACCTGCCTATGGAACGGATCCATGATAAATCTACCTAATTCAGGATATTTTTCTTTCAACACTCCCAAATGAATGAGGCCAGACCACTTTATGAATCCAAACAATAGCCAATTAAATCTTTTCTTATTCTAATCTAGACCGTAAACTTGTTTTTCAACCAATAACGTAGTTTTTCATCTGTTTTTCAAAACCAGCAATGGTTTATCCCTCTTGATGTCAAACTTGACTTGAGGATCACAATTCGCGGCCAGAAAAATGGATTTATTTGACTAGGCTCCTTTTTATTATTATTATTAGTAATCTTTATAATCATTACAGAATGTGAAGATAGAGTTTAAGGTTATTACCTTCTTGTTCTTTATGCAACTCAAAAATCATTAGATCTTCTATCTAACAAGAAAGAAGTTGGTATAGGTAAGAAAAATCCGAGAGAAAAGAACTTGTCATAGATGCAAAATTTGTATACGTATCCTCTGTGAACTCCCTACTTTAATTGATTAAAAAAAAATAATTACCAAACTTTGAAGATAAGAAGGCATCAAGAAAAGGGACAAACATAAAATATACTCGGTGTAGTATCATTTCTTACAGCCAAATTATTTTTTATATTAATTTTACCCTTAAACTCGGTTATAATTATTTAACAAAAACTATTAGATTTTATATAAAATGATATCATTTATTACAAAATAAAAGTACAATTTGAAGGAAAATATAAATAAAAAAACTTGGAATTTGATAAAAAAAAATATATTTTTGAAGTCCTCGAGGGTTTGAAAATAAGATTCGTACAAAATACTATGTAATGATAAAAGCGATATGTTTTTTTATATAGTTGGAGACTGGACAAAGAAAAACGAAAGCCACGAAACGGCATAACTTCAACGAAAGCGAGCTTTCCTCTCTCTATCTTGTTTTCCTCGAGAAAACTGTGTTCCCGTTTCCTCTCACACCGGTTCACATCCCGCCGAAACATTTCCGATACACCAAAAGCTTCGGAATCTCGCTTAAGTTTCCTGGTATCTTTCTTTCTTTCTGTATTTTCTTCTTCTTCAATTGTTTCCGAGTTCTATCATATGCCAAGAATGCCTATCATGTGTATGATGAATTGCCGGTTGCCGGCCACTGATGAATTTGATGCTTTATTTCGTTTCTTTCTCGCATTTTTGTCTTGGGGTTTAAGCATTTCAGTTGGTTTTGTGTAGGAATCTTGCATCATTGGTCTGTGCTTCTAGTTAAGGTAACCAAATGGGATTGTGCTTTCCTTCAACACCCAAGAAACTGGCCATGACTATAGGATTATTTGCTTCTGGAGCTGCTCTTTTTGCTCTTGGCTTGCATAAATGCTATGTCAACATTGCTCCTCAACGAGCTCGTATCAAAGCTCGTAATGATTTTGTCAGAGAACGATTAAGAAAGAAGTATGGCAAAGAATAGAAGGAATTATGCTCGCTGCTCTAGCTACCCAACAACAGCGAGTTCGCTCCAAGTAAAAATCCTAATGATCTCGGCATAACTCGAAAATAAAAGCATCTGTGGTTTCAATCGGAAATCTGCTATGCATAGTTGGATACAACATTATTCATTTTGAAATTATATCTTTATCTAAATTTTGTTATTTTCTTGGAGATTATATTCATCTTTTCTAAACACCCAGTGTGTTGATTCCACAAGACTCCGTATTCCTTTAATACTTTGCTAGCAGATACAAGAAAATTGTTAAGGCTATCGGGTTGGTTATGAACCCAATTAGAAGGAAGAATAGTGGACCTATCTGCCTTGGCTATCCAATCTGCAGCATGATTTGCTTTCCTACCTACAGCTATAACAACACTACCATGATGCACGATATGCAGTTGCTGCTTCTATCTCCCGTTCAATGCACAGGGGTAGAATCCTTGACGACTGACACAGCAGCAGCAGCGGATTCAATTGTAGTCACTTGGGGGTGGAAAATCGAAGCCAAGGCTAGGGACTCGCGAATAGCAAGAGCTTCTTCTTGTGCCACTGATCCACACTTTCAAACAAGACCTTTGTCTCCGTTGGAGTCTCCACCGGCAATATCAATTCCTGCGTGAGAAGCTCCTTGAACATACGATGAGTCAAACAATTCAATTTCATTTCATACTGTCCATGTCGTGTCCACTTCACCGCTTGTACTTGCATGAAATGTTGGCTCGTGCCCGAGTCTACATCCGGAAGTAAAGAAATTGAAGTATTTGGAAGTGTGGTATTTATTATTTTTTAAAATTATTTTTTTATATTTTAAAAATTATTTTTGATATTGATATATTAAAACAATTTAAAAATATAAAAAAATATTAATTTGAAACAAATAAAAAAATTTGATATATTAAAATAATTTAAAAATATAAAAAAAATATTAATTTGAAACAAATAAAAAAATTTAATTTTTTTTAAAATACTTTTAAAACACAAAAATAATAAGGTATTTAGAGATTTTTTTATAAAAAAAGCTAACAAAATTTTGGTGTTTTTCTTTTCTTTTTTTTTCATTAGAGAAAATAAAAGAAACATTTATCTAAGTTAAGGCTTACTCAAATATTAGTTTAGATGAACTTTTAATATATATATATATATATATGTATGTATATATATATATATCAATGCATATGTAGTTTAAAGATATTATTTCTAATTAAGAGGGATGAGATTTTCATGATAAAAAAGGGGATGAGATTTCGAAATTATTAGTTAAAAAGCTTTTTTTTTTTTATTCTTTTTTACTAATCAAGGAATTAGCTTTTATGAAGAGAATCATACAATTTATCTTCTCATGTTTAATATTTTTCTCCCTTTTTATTAAGAGGAAAAAAATGATCATCTATGCACTCATTTGTTTATAAATTCTCCTTTTGTTTTTTTTTTTTATAAAAAAACTCTTAATTTTAACTAATCATTACCAAAATTATATATATTAAAAAAAAAAAAGCTGAACGAAAGTTACGAAACGGCACCACTTTAATGAAAGCGAGAATTCCTCCTTTTTACCTTGTTTTTCTCTAAAAAAGGAGTGAACTATTTTGCCTTTCCCCTATCACATTCCGCCGATACATTTCCGATACACCAAAAGCTTTGTACTCTCGCGTTCCGGATCCGACACCCGAAACCGCCGATTCTCATCGCAATTTTTCGGCCCAATAAACCCGAGATTTCGGTTTTGGACAGTTCCTTAACAAAGTAAGCACTCCTTTTGTTTTCATTATCAGACTTGAAAGATTGAATCTATCAGTTTTAGAAGCTTAATCAAGTGAGTTGATGAAGTTTAGCTTGAAAGCTGAAATGGGTTGTGTTTTTTTGGTCTTGAAATTGCTAATCATGATTAGTTTAGTAGTGATTGATCATAATTATGGGTAGATATTGATGTTGTTAAAAATGTAAGTGAAAAAGTTTCGTTTATGACTGTTTGATTCCTGTTTTTACTTAATTGTTGGGTTACTGATGTTTTATTTTTGAAGTCAGAGTTTTTTCCAACAGTTTTCCAGGATGCAATTTAAGGATAATAACCATGTAAGGATTTGATGTGTTTGATGATTTTTCTTTTTAGCTGAAACCTCAAGTAACTGTAGTTTTTGAGTATTTGAGTTTTGCACTTTTGATATGTTTATGAACTCCAGAATTTGGCACCTCCTAGAGCTACTGATCCTGGATGGGCTCACGGGACTATGGTTAATGGGGGTAGGCAAAAAATCAAGTGCAAATACTGTCATAAGATTTTTCTTGGCGGCGGAATTTCTAGACTGAAGCAACATTTGGCTGGAGAAAGAGGGAATGTAACTCCGTGTGAAGAAGTACCCGAGGAAGTTAAAGTTCAGATACAGCAGCATTTGGGTTTTAAAGTTTTGGAGAAGCTAAGAAAGCAGAAAGAAGCAAATAGCGCAAAGAATTCGTTTTTGTCGTACTTTCGGGATAAGGAAGGAGATGACGAGGACAATGATGATGCGGGGCCACTGCAAAAGATGGCTATCAGGAGAAGGGGTAAAGAGGTCTTGGAAGGGACATCTAAGCGAACCAAGAGACGCAGGAAGCAATATCTGCCAATGGCTGTGCCTGTTGTTGCTCGACCTTTGCTCCAGAATCTTGCTTCCCAAGAGAGCATCGACCAGGCTGATATCGCTGTTGCAAGATTTATGTACGAAGCTGGAGTACCATTAAGTGCAGCAAATTCTTGTACTTTTCAACAGGTGGCTGATAGTATTGCTGCTGTAGGCCCTGGCTATAAGATGCCTTCTTACAATGCTTTGAGGGGGAGATTGCTGAATAGAAGTGTCCAGGATGCAGGAGAATATTGCACAGAACTGAGAAAGTCTTGGGAAGTGACTGGATGTTCGGTTTTAGTTGATAGGTGGATGGATAGAATTAATCGCACAGTCATAAATTTTTTTGTTTATTGTCCCAAGGGTACCATGTTTTTGAAATCTGTGGATGCGACAGACATTACAAAATCAGCAGAGGGACTCTATAATCTATTTGACAGTGTTGTTCAAGAAGTTGGTCCCAAGATTATTGTCAATTTTGTGACAGATACTTCTCCCAGTTATAAAGCTGCAGGAAAACTCTTAGCAGATAAATACAAGACCTTTTTCTGCAGCACCTGTGGAGTGCAGTGCATTGACCTGATGCTCGAGGAAATTTCAAAGAAGGATGAAGTAAAGGAGGTCTTAGAAAAGGCTAAAAGAGTAACTCGGTTCATTTATAACAATGCTCGGGTCCTTAATCTGATGAGGAAGAAAACAGGTGGAAGAGATATTATCCAACTTTCAAGGACAAGGTTCGCTTCCATCTTCTTGACACTGCAAACAATTGTAACTTTGAAAGGCCATCTTGAGCAGATGTTTACAAGCAACTCATGGATGCAGTCATCTTTTACTAAGCAAAGAGCAGGAATTGAGGTGGCAGAAATTTTGGTGGATCAACTTTTCTGGTCCATGTGTGACCATGCTTTGAATGTTGCAAAGCCCCTGCTTTCCGTTTTACACCTCATGGACTGTGAAGATAGACCATCCATGGGATATGTATATGATGCGATGGAAAAGGCAAAGAAAAGTATTATTGCAGCATTTGACAATATGGAATCTGATTATGCATCATACTTGAAGATTATTGATCATGTCTGGCAAGAGGAATTCCATAGCCCTCTTCATGCAGCTGCATACCATCTCAACCCAGCTGTATTCTATAATGCCAATTTCTCCTTCAACAAAGTCATTCAAAAAGGTTTACTTGATTGCATTGAGACCATAGAGCCTAGTTTATCTGCCCAAGTTACAATCACTAGCCATATAAAATTCTATGAGGAAGCCGTAGGGGATTTTGGTCGACCTGTGGCATTACATGGACGAGAATCATTAGTGCCAGGTTAATGTCCATAACAAAGTTTGTGTAACCGAGTTCTTTTATAATTTATTATTAAATAAATCTGTCTATTTATGCAGCTACATGGTGGTCACTCTATGCAGCAGATTACCCTGATCTGCAGCGCTTAGCAGTCAGGATATTAAGTCAGACCTGTAGCATCACCAAATCTGAGAGGAGCTGGAGCATGTTTGAATTTATCCAGTATAAGAAGAGAAATCGATTAGAGCAGCAAAGATTAAGTGACCTTACATTTGTTCACCATAACTTGTTCCTAAAAGAGAGGTAATTTTCCTTCTCCTCATCAGTTTCATTGCTGCTGTTTTGTTGGACAATAGACTGGAAGCTCTGTCGTACACATTTTCTTCCATCCTCTGGTTCTGAAAAATGAAAGAAATCTCAATGACTTGATTCCGTGTTCAATTTTTTGTGTTTACCAAGCATTCCCTGGATTAAGCTTCATGGATTGATTGTTATCCTTAATGAAGTCATGATACCAATTTCACCACCACTGATCAATCCTTAGTTCCTGCACAATTTCATAAGGTCTGTCAATGCTTTATTCACATTGGAGAGAAAGTAATTGATTGACTTTTCTTTGCCTTTCATCAGAGTTGATTAGCTTTTATAAGAACTTTTGTTGTCGTCCTGATATAATATTAAATGATATTTTATACCTTTGTGATCCACTTCTCTTGATTAAACTCTCCTTGAATGTAAAATGTTGCAAATGCTAATTTTTCTGTTTTACATCCAAGAAGGCGAGCTGAGGCAACTAAATCCAGGTGCATGAGAAACAACATTGATCCTACATGCTTAGAAGCTATGGATGCCAATATGGGAGACTGGGTGGAGGATTTGGAAGAAGACTTAAGCTGGATGGATGTAACAGTCACCACTGAGGATGTGAATCATGAAGTACAAAATACTGATGATTCCAACTCCAACGAGAGTACTGATGACAGAAGCAGTGATCTCACAAAAGGTCTTGATGGAGATGATGATTTGTAGTGACCCACTTAGTTTGTCATAGGATAGCAAATTGGAGAGTTCATATAATTGTCTGGAATCTATTTGTGAAACTAGTTTCATTCACGTTGTAGGAATTGCTAAATCAAGGGAATTATCCTGCTTATGTTGAATGGAAATATAGAATTTTGGATCTTGCACGATTTCATTTTGTGGCAAGAATTTGTGTGTAAATTTTACAAAGCTACGGAGTGGATAAGCATAAATTCATTTTCTTTCCCTGCAAATTCAAAACTACTGCAGCTTCCAACTCAGATCATGCGTATTTTCAATTATTTAAGGTGGGACATTTTTATATTGTAATGCATAACCCCATGGGAAGGTTTTGCATTGTTTGACTTTGTGCATACAAATAGTTCAGTTGAAAGAGCTTGCTAGAACTTGCCACTTCACCAGTTTGCCAATGAACTCCCTTTCCCTTGTACCAGCCCCTTTCTTCTGCCATTGTTAGAGTCGAACCCACCAAGGCAATGGTGCCAGAACTAATTCCAATATTAGTATTTAGTTGACTGTAGTATAGCTATTCCATTTAGCCAAACAAAATTTTGATTCGACAAATGCACAATTATTGGATAAGATTAGCAGGTGAATTGAGCCTGACCATATGGAGGCATTATGAATATTACTAAGATCTCCTGAAACGTTTTTCTGTCAATGAAGTGAAACCTATTCAAGCATCAAGAATGGTTGAGTTATATTCCCCGATATCTATGCTTCTACTGGTTTGATATCCATCACAATGAGAAGTTCCCAACTTCGACCGCAAATTAAGAGAGAATTTCATTTACCTCATATAGTCACTATCTCTATTGCCTGTATAGCATTAGCTGAAAGAAAGGCTTTGTAAAGAAAAAAACATGAAGCATAGATGGAAAGAAGATGATGAGAGTAGAAAGTGGGAAAATTATTGTTGCCGAAGAGATGAGAGGAGTACCTCCTGAAGTGAACTGTCTCTTTGCGTTGCGGCTTTGAACTCATCAAAGGTGACTTTTCCATCACTGCTGGCATCCATCCTATCCAATATCCCGTCCAATTTCCCCGGCTCTGTTATATCTGCCGGAAGGCAGTCCTCGGGCAAAGCCTGCTCAAAAAACATTCCATATGTCATCTAGTCTTGGAAGCAGTTTAAACTTTTCAAGCTATAAAAATTGTAAGGGAAGCAGCTTACTCTGAGCATTGATGCCACTTCTTCCTTGGTGATGCACCCGGATTGATCTGTATCATACATCTGTTGGCCGAAAAGCAAAAGAAAAAATCACCTTAGCTTGATAAGTTACTTCTTGATGTTGCAAGTTGGAGGGGAATCAGGGAAGAGAGCATACCTGGAAGCACAGACGGAGAGCATCATCTCCTCGAGAGTTCCTGAGGCTGGAGAAACCACAAAGTATCTCCCTCATGTCAACTGTTCCATCACGGTTGTTGTCAAATACATCGAATTAACATGGAATTAGAGTCATGGCCAATCTAAATTTTGAGGACATTTTCATTTTCACCTTAACCAAAACTTTTGATATTTATTCGCTTTTCCTAATTTTTTTTATGTGGTTTTGATGGTTAAAATATACATCAAGATTAAGTTTTTTTTCTTTGAAGGGTATTAAATTTAATTCGGTGTAATTAAAGATATAGATTTATTTAAACCAGGATCTTAAAATTCAAACTTAAGAAGTGAAGAGACAAAACAAATTTCTTTAACCTTCCAACCTGCCCTTAATTGTACATCATCCCCAATCCTTCCAAAACCTGTAGGTTTTATGGTGCTGTGTTTTGGGTTCAGGCAGAAAATTA
>Ga0325401_1001604_pt1 | contig 19281 bp, 8 predicted proteins | sample PopdelMetagenome_FD_205666 | JGI IMG/M metagenome (GOLD analysis project Ga0325401, IMG submission 205666) | Populus deltoides microbial communities from Bellville, Georgia, United States - Xylem-PdKOR-R2 | ecosystem: Host-associated > Plants > Phyllosphere > Stem > Wood/Secondary xylem | place... | reverse complement strand
CCGCGTCGATGTCGAGCGACTGTTCCAGCGTCTGCGTGCCGACCAGTACCCGGCCGCCGCCGGTGCGCTCGCGGCCGAACGCCAGCTGCACCGCCGCGTCGAGCCGGCGGCGGTCGTCGGCGGCGAAGCGGCCGTGGTGGAGCGTCGACACCCCCTCCGCCCGGAACGCGAGATCGGGCGCCAGCGCCTCTACCGCGCGGGCCGCCGCCACCGCGCCGGCCACCGAGTTGCGCACCACCAGCACCGCAGCACCCGCCCGCGCGGCGGCGACCGCGCGCTCGGCGATCCGGTCGGGCGCGTCGATCAGCCCCGCGACCTCGATCGTCACGCGTTTGGGGGAACGGCTCGAACCGGCGACGGCGCGCGGCGGCACGCCCCGGCCCGACAGCGCCGGATAGGGCACCGCCTCCGCCTGTTCCAGCGACGGGCTGTCGGTCCCCAGCAACCGCGCCCGCGCGTCTGCGCCCAGCGTCGCCGACAACAGCAATGCCCGGCCGCCCACGCCGACGTGATGCATCAGCAACGCTTCCAGCAGCCCGCCCATATAGCGGTCGGACGCGTGCACCTCGTCCACCACCAGCAGGCTACGTGACAGCACGCCCGCGCGGAACAAGGCGTGGCGGACGGGCAAGGTCGCCAGCAGCGCCTGGTCGATCGTCCCCACCGCGACGCGCGCGGCCAGGAAACGCTCGGTCCGCTCGGCCGCCCAGCGCCTATCCGGCTCCGCGTCCGGCTCCCCCTTATCCCAGCGCACCGCGAAATCGGGCAACGCCTGCCCCTCCGCGTCGCCCGCGCGCAGGTAGCCGGGCACCGCCAGCACCCCCTCGACGACGCCCGGGCCCCAGACGCGGTCCAGCATCGCCTGAACCCGTCCGTGCAACTGCACCGCCGCCGAACGCGTGGGTAGCGCGAAGAACAGCCCGTCCACCTCGCCCCGCCGCCGAAGTTCCAGCCAGCGCCACAGCGCCGCCTCCGTTTTGCCCGACCCCGTCTCCGCCTCGATCAGCGCGACGGGGCCGAGGTCGTCGGCGGTGGCCTGCGCCTGGAACCCGCGCGGTTCGAAGCCCAGCGCCGCCCGGAACTCGGCGTCCGGCGTCGGCAGCGGCACGAACCCGCGCGCCGCGGCGGCGGCGTAGGCGTGCCCCCACCGCCAGGGCTCGCGCGCTTTCCCGTGCGGCCCCGCCACGGGAAAGCGTTGCGTGTCGGATCCCATCCAGTCCGCCAGCGTGGTCAACCCGGCGAACAAGGCCACGAAGCGGGGCGCGTCCGGCAGCGGCGGCCCCGGCTGCCACGCCAGCGGCCAGCGCGCGCGCAGCGCGTCCAGCAGCGGCACCAGCGCGGCGGCGGGGTCGCCGTCGGTGCCGGGCCACCAATGTGCCGTATGCTCCATCCAATCCTTGGACGTGGCGGTGTCGCGAAACTCGGCCAGTGGTCGGCCGTGGTGCGCCATCGCGGCCGCGAAATGCTGCCCCGCGCCCCAGTCAACGATCAGGTCGTTCAGCGCGCTGGCCGCCGGACCCGATCTGAGCTTCGAATGAGAGAGCAGCGCCGCGACCTGCCGGGTGTGGCCGACCAGCTTCGCCTTGGGGTCGCGCCGCGCCTGGAACCCGCGATTGGCCTTGCCCAGGTCGTGCATCGCCATCAGCGCCGCCAGCCGCGCCAGGTCCTGCGGCGTGAGCGCGCGGCCCGCCGCCGCCGCCAGCGGCCCGGCCCAGGCGGCCAGCACGATCTCCGCCACCGCGCCCACGTCCAGGCAATGGTCGACCAGCGGCAACGCAGCGTCGCCCGCCAGCTTGGCCCAGGGGTTCCCGTCCGTCGTCATGCTGCGTCTCCCTCTCCCGCCCCTAGCACGACGCGATTGCGCAAACCGCGGCGACTGGTCCGATGTGGTTACGCCCTTTCTTGGCAGGGAAGCTCGCCGCCCCGCACCATGCCGCCCGGCAATAAGGAGGCCGCTCGCATGGGGGATGCGCAGGCGCGGGGATCGCCACACCAATCGGGGGCCGCACGCGGCCCGCGGGTCGGCCAGTTCGTGTCGCTGCGCGGACGGCTGTGGATGGTGGAGGGCGAGCCGGACACGCCGCTCGACGGGCACCGGATCGCCTGCGTCGACGATGATGCCGGCGGCGAGGACGCGCGCGTGCTCTGGAACGCGGAGGTCGACGCGCGGCTCCACGACGAGGAGGCCTGGGCGTCGCTGGGGGCACCGTCCGACCGGGCGGTGGCGGGCGACGCCGAAAGCTTCTCGGCGTACTTGCGCACCGTGCGCTGGCGCACCGCGACCATGGCGGAACGCGACCTGTTCCAGGCGCCGTTCCGGGCCGGCATCCGGCTCGACGCCTATCAGCTGCTGCCGCTGCGCAAGGCGCTGCGCCTGCCGCGCGTCAACCTGTTGATCGCCGACGACGTGGGGCTGGGCAAGACGGTGGAGGCGGGGCTGGTGCTGCGCGAGCTGCTGCTGCGCCGCCGCGTCGATTATGCGGTGGTGCTGGCGCCCGCCGCGATGACCGGCCAGTGGCGCGACGAGCTCCAGACCAAGTTCGGCCTGTCGTTCGAGATCGTCGACGCCGTTTTCCTGGAACGCTTTCGGCGGCGGCGCGGCTGGGGTGCCAATCCCTGGGCGGCGGGGTCGCGCTTCATCCTGTCGCACCGGCTGGTGACGGAAGAAGCCTATGCCGCACCTTTAAGCGACGTGCTGGAGGATTTCCGCGCCCGCTCGCTGCTGATCCTGGACGAAGCGCACCACGCCGCCCCCGCGGGAAGCGGGCGCTACGCGATCGAGAGTCAGTTCACCCGGGCTTTACGCGACCTGTCAGACCGGTTCGAACATCGATTGTTCCTGTCGGCGACGCCGCACAACGGCCATCCCAACAGCTTCGCCACCTTGCTCGAACTGCTCGATCCACAGCGGTTCACGCGCGGGGTGCCCGTGCGCCCGGCCGACCTGGAACCGGTGATAGTGCGCCGCCTCAAAAGCGACCTGCGCGCGCTGGGCGAGGCGTTTCCCGAGCGGGTGGTGGAGCCGGTGACGATCGACGGCTTGGGGGCGGACGCCCCCGAACTGGCGCTGGCGGCGATGCTGGCCGAATACCGCAGCTTGCGCGAGCGGCGGATCGCGGCCCTGCCCCCCGCCGGGGCGGCGCGCGCGCGGCTGGCGTTCGTGGGGTTGCAGCAACGGCTGCTGTCGTCGGTGCCGGCCTTCGCGCGGACGCTGCGCGTCCATCTGGCGGGGCTGGACAGGGCGATCGCGGGCGCCGCTCCGCCCCCGGCCCTCCTCGCGTCCGATGAAGCCGCCGACGAGCCGCGACGCGCGGACGACGAGGCGGCGGCGCTGGACCTGCTGGACCGGGCCGAGGCCGCGCGCGCCGAGGACCACGCGCTGGCGGGAGCCGCGGGCGCCGAGCGCGCGGCGCTGGCGGCCGAGCGCGCGCACGCGGCGGCGATGCTGGCGGCCGCCGACGCGGTTCGCGCGGGCCCGGACGCGCGGGTGCGCTGGGTGCTGGACTGGGCGCGTACGAACTTACTGGACGGCGACGGACGCTGGCTCGACCGGCGGCTGATCCTGTTCACCGAGTATGAGGACACGCGCCGCTGGCTGCAACGCCAGCTGGGCGTGCTGGTCGACCCCGCCGATGCGCACGAGGAAGGCCGTATCGCCAGCTTCACCGGCGTCACCTCGGCCGAGCGCCGGGACGCGATCAAGCGCGCGTTCAACGACCCGGACGACCCCTTGCGCGTCCTGCTCTGCACCGACGCCGCGCGCGAGGGGATCAACCTCCAGGCGCAATGCCACGACCTGATCCATTTCGACCTGCCCTGGAATCCGTCGCGGCTGGAACAGCGCAACGGCCGCATCGACCGCAAGCTGCAACCCAGCTCCACCGTCACCTGCCGCTACTTCCATTACCTCCAGCGGCCCGAGGACGTCGTGCTGGACGCGCTGGTGCGCAAGACGGAGCTGATCCGCCGCCAGCTGGGTTCGGCGGGCGAGGTGCTGGGCGCGCGCGTCGCCGACCGGCTGGGGCGCGGCGGCATCGATCGGGCGGGCGCGGCCGCGCTGGCCGAGCGCGTCCGCGACGAGGAAGCGGACGATCGCGTGCGCGCCGCCGCACGCGACCTGGACGACGGGGTGGACGCGCGGGTGGCGCGGCTGCGGCGCGAGCAGGCGGAGCTGGCGGCGATGCTGGACCGCGCCCGTGCCCGCGTCGGCGTGGCGCCGGACGAATTGGCCCAGGTGGCGGAACTGGCGCTGGCGCGCGCGGGAGGCGGCTGGGGGCGGACCGCGCCGGTAGGCGACACGCCGGTATTCGCGCTGGACAGGCAAGCACCCGCCTTCGCGGAGGCTGGCTGGCAACCGCTGCTGGACGAGTTGCGCGCGCGGCCGCCCCGCCCCGGCGAACGGCCGGCGGAATGGCGGGCCAGCCCCGACGCGGGCCTGCGCCGGATCAGCTTCGCGCCCGCCGTGCTGGCGGACGGGCGCGACGCGGGCGACGTGGTGCAGCTGCACCTGGAGCACCGTCTGGTCCGCCGGCTGCTGGGCCGGTTCGCGTCGGCGGGGTTCCATCAGGGGCTGGAAAGGACCTGCGTGATCCGCACCCCCGCCGCGGCGGGCCCTCGCGTCGTGTTGCTCGGCCGGTTGGCGCTCTACGGCGAGGGGGCGGCGCGGCTGCACGAGGAGGTGCTGAGCGTAGCCGCCGACTGGCGGGCGCGGCCCGAAGGCGCCCCGCCGCTACGCGCGTTGGCGGAGGGGCGCGAGGCGGAGGCGCGCGTGCTGGACGAGCTGCTGGCGGCCCTGCGCGACGCGTGCGACGCGGAGCCGGCGACGGCGGCTCTGGTCACTGCCCACGCCGCCGCCGACGTGGCCGAGCTGCGTGCCCCGCTCGAAGCGCGCGCCGCCGCGCGGGCGGAGCGGGTGGCGGTCGAGCTGGACCGGCGGGCGGCGTCGGAGGCGCGCGGGCTGGAAACACTGCTCCAGGCGAGGATCGACCGCATCCGGCGCGAACGGGGTACGGACGACGTCCAGCTGGCGCTGCTGCTCGACCCGGCCGAGGCGCGCCAGCGCGCCGCCGACCGCCGGTCCTGGGACCGCGCCGCCACCCGGCTGGACGATGAACTGATCCGCGAACCCGAACGGCTGCGCAGCGCGTCGCGGGTGTGCGCGACGCGGCTGGAACCGATCGGGCTGGTCTATCTATGGCCAGTGTCGGGGCCCATGTCGGAGCCCGCCGCATGAGCGGTCCGCTGCCCACCGGCGGCGGCCGGCACGACTGGATCGGCTATCTGGACCCGGCGGGGCTGGTGGTGGCGCCCGCGGCGCTCGCCCGCGTCGGTGCCTGGCCCTCGCCCCAGGGGCCCGCCGACGACGCGGCGGCCGCGCGCGCGGTGGCGGGGATGGCGCACGATCCCTGGCCCTTCTTTCGCGACGTGCTGGGATGGGCGGCGGAACGCGTGGCTGGCGCGCCGGGCGGCCCGCCGCTGCCGGGCGGGCTGGCCCACGCGCTGCCCGAACTGGACACGCTGCTGGAACCGCATTGGGCGGTATTCGCGCCGGACGGCAATGTGCAATTGCTGGTGCGGATCGAGGCGGCCGACCTGGTGTTGGACCGCCGCGGCGGGCTGGACGGGTGGGAAGCGACCGCGCAGCAGCGGTTCGAGCGGCTGTTGCGCGCGGCGGGCGTGCCCGCCGGCGTTATCGTCGGCACGCGCGAGACGGGGCGCAAGGAAGGCCGCGCGCTGGAACCGGTGATGCGGCTGGTGACGGCGCCCCGCGGCGAGCCCTCCGGCCACCTCAACTGGCCGCTGGCGGCGCTGGGCGACGTGCCGGGCCGCGCCATGCTGGCGGGGCTGAAGCTGCTGCTCGACGCCCACGCGCTGTTCACGGGGCCGCCGTCGCACCGCCTGCCCGCGCTGCTGGCCGAGAGCCGGGCGGCGCAGGCGGACGTGTCCACCCGGCTGGCGGGCCAGGTGCTGGCGGCGCTGCACGAACTGCTGCGCGGGCTGGACGCCGCCGAACCGGGGCGCATCCGCGCGCTGGCGGCGGACGATTCCCGGCACCTCTACGAGGGGCTGCTGACCGTGCTGCTGCGGCTCATCTTCATCCTCTACGCCGAGGATCGCGGCCTGATGCCGTCCGCGCGCGGCGGAACGGCGGCGACGCTCTACGAACAAGGCTATTCGTTGGGGGGCCTGCACGCGCGGCTTCGCGACGACGCGGCGCTCAACCCGGACACGATGGACGAACGGCGCGGCGCCTGGGGCCGGCTGATGGCGCTGTTCCGGCTGGTCGAGCGCGGCCACCCGTCCGGCTTCATGCAGGCGCGCGGCGGCGACCTGTTCGCCGAAGGGAGCTTCCCGTTCCTGTTGGGGCGCGATGGACCGGACCAGCCCGATCGCGTGCTGCCGGTCGGCGACGGCTGCGTGCTGCGCGTGCTGGACGGGCTGTTGATGCTGGACGGCGAACGCGTCGCCTATCGCTCGCTGCGCGTGGAGCAGATCGGCTCGGTCTACGAGACGGTGATGGGCTTCACCGTGGAACGCGCGGGCGGGCCCATGCTGGCGATCCGTGCGGGCAAGAACAACCGCGTCCCCGTCTGGGTCGACCTGGACGCGCTGGCGACGGCGAACGGCTCCGATCGCGAGCGGATGCTGAAGGACCGGACGGGGCGCGGCGCCTATCCCGCCGCCGTGTCGCGGGCCCTTCGCACCGCCGACGGGCCCGCGCTGGCCGCGGCCCTCGCCCCGGTGGCGGACGCGCGGGCGTGTCCCACCGGCGCGCCCGTGCCGGCGGGCACGCCGATCCTGCAACCCACAGACGAGCGGCGCCGCACCGGCAGCCATTACACGCCGCGCTCGCTGACCGAGCCGATCGTCGCCCACGCGCTGGCTCCGGCGCTGGCCCGCATCGGCCCGGACGCGGGGCCCGCCGACGTGCTGGACCTCAAGGTCTGCGATCCCGCCGCCGGATCGGGCGCGTTCCTGGTCGAAGCGTGCCGCCAGCTGGGCGAGCGTCTGGTGGCGGCCTGGGCGCGCTGGCCCGCGCTGCGCCCCACCATCCCCGCCGACGAGGACGAGCTGCTCCACGCCAAACGTCTGGTGGCGCAGCATTCCTTACGCGGCGTCGACCGCAACCCGCTGGCGATCGACTTGGCCAAGCTGTCGCTATGGCTGGAAACGCTGGCCAGCACGCAGCAATTCACTTTCCTCGACAACGTGCTGCGCTGCGGCGACAGTCTGGTGGGGTTGCCCAACCCGCGGATCATGGCCGTCGCCTGGGGCCGCGCGGGCGCGCAGCACGGCATGGTCGAGATGGCGGTGCGCCCCGCCATGGCGCGCGCCGCCGGGATCGGCCGGCTGATCCGCGCCGAGGCGGAGGTCGCGCCCTACGCGATCCAGGCCGACCGCCAGCGAGCGATACAGGCCGAGCTGGAACCCGTGAAGCTGGTGGCAGACGCGGTGCTGGACGCGTTCTTCTCGGGCGGCACCGCGCGGGGCCGCGACGCCGCGCTGGCGGAGGTGCAGGGCGAGGTGCTGGCGACGGGCCCCGAGGGCTGGCCCGCGCGACTGGCCCCCGCACGCGAACGGCTGAAGGCCCGCCTCACGAGCTTTCACTGGGAACTGGAGTTCGCCGACGTGTTCGACCGGCCCAACCCCGGCTTCGACGCGATCGTCGGCAACCCGCCCTTCGCGGGCAAGAACACCATCGCCGCCGGCCATCCCGCGGCGTACCCGGATTGGCTGAAAGCGCTGCACCCCGGCGCGCACGGCAACGCGGACTTGTCCGCGCATTTCCTGCGCCGCGCCTTCGGGCTGCTGCGTCGGGGCGGCGCGTTCGGGCTGATCGCCACCAACACCATCCGCCAGGGCGACACGCGCGACACCGGCTTGGCGCGTATCCTGGCGGACGGCGGCACCATCTATCGCGCCGAAAGCCGCCACGCGTGGGAAGGCGAAGCGGCCGTGGTCGTGGCGCAGGTGTTCGTCCGCCGCGACGGGAACACACCGGGCGGGGCGCCGATGCCGGACGCCCCCGTGCCGGACACCCCCGTGCTGGATGGGCGCCCGGTGCGCCGCATCTCGGCCTATCTGATGGAGGGGGACTTGGACGGATCGCCGGAAACGCTGCGCGCGAACGGGGGCAAGGCGTTCATTGGGTCGTTCCTCTTGGGGATGGGCTTCACGTTCGATGACGCGAACCATCGCAAGGGGTTGTCGAATTCGCTGGCCGACAGGGATCGACTGTTGGCCAATCCACACAATCGTGACATCATTCGACCCTATCTCGGTGGCGAGGAGGTCAACAATTCTCCCACCCTATCCCATCACCGGTACACCATCGATTTCGGCGATATGCCGTTGGGCAGGTCGACGGCCGGGGAAAGCTGGTACAGCTTATCGCCAGCGGTCAGGTTGAAACAGCTTCAGGATGGTGTTGTCGCCTTCGACTATCCGCATTCCGTGGCCGCAGATTGGCCGGACCTGCTCGGCACCGTCGAAAGGCTGGTGAAGCCCGAGCGCGATCGCGACAATCGCGAGATACGCCGGCGAAAGTGGTGGCAATTCGCTGAAAAGGCGCCGCATCTTTATCAAGCCATCGCTTCGTTACCGCGTGTGATGGTTCGGCCCCAGGTATCGCCGCACCATGCCTTCGCTTTCGTTCCTCCAGATCAAGTTCTGGCACTGACACTCGTCAACTTCGCCCTCCCATCCTTCGCCGCCTTCGCCACCCTCCAGTCTCGTGTGCACGAGGTCTGGACGCGCTTCTTCGCTTCCACGCTGGAGGATCGGTTACGCTACACCCCGTCCGACTGTTTCGAAACCTTCCCCCTGCCTCCCGGCTTCGACGACGCGCCCGAACTGGAAGCCGTCGGCGCCGCCTATCACGACCACCGCGCCGCGCTGATGATCGCGCGCGACCAGGGCATGACGCCGACCTACAACCGCTTCCACCGCGCAACGGATACGGCGGACGACATCGTCGAGCTGCGCCGGCTGCACGCCGAGGTGGATCGCGCGGTGCTGGCCGCGTACGGCTGGGACGATCTCGCCGCCGGGGCCGCGCCCGCTTTCCTGGGGCAGGACGAGGACGACCATCGATATCGCGGCCGGCTGTTCTGGCCCGCCCCGTTCCGCGACGCGGTGCTGGCGCGGCTCCTGCTCCTGAACGGTGAGCGCGCTCGGGCGGAGCGGCTGGCATGAGTGCGGCCGACGTGCGCGCGGAGATGGTGCGCCGCCTGCGCCGCAACCTGATCGGCCCCGTCGAGGCCGAGGACGCCGACCTCGCGACCGAACGCCTGCCCGCGGGCGAGAGCCCGTCGCGCTGGTATCTGTCGGGCTTCGTCGCGCCGTCGGGCGAGCTGGCGGCCGACCCCCCGATCCCCGCCGACGCGGAGGCGGAGGACCTCGACGCCCCCCTGCCCGATCTGGACGGCCCCGACATGGGCTTCGGGGCCGGCGGTGCGGCGGGCGATCACGACGAACCCGATGCGCCCTCCGCCCGCCGCCGATACTTGCCCAGCAGCATCGGCCTGTCGACGATGGTCGACGCGCACGTCGCCGCGCTCGACGTCACCGTCAGCTGGGGCGACTACGCGCCCGAACCCCCGCTGCCCCCCGACATGCTGGACAATGGAGAGGCGCCGCGCGACGTGGCCCTGACCTGGCGGCGCGTGCCGCGCGACTGCACCGTCACGCTGCCGCTGCCGGCTGAGGGCGGCGTGGCGCGGGTGCCGCTGCCCGGATCGGGTGCCACCGCGCGGCCCGGCGGCGGGCTGGAACTGGCGGTGCGCGCGCGGCCCTTCGCGTTGCCGCTGGCGACGGGGGGGTCGCGCGACGTGCGGGTGGTGACGGTGTTCCTGGTCAACAAGCGCGCCGAGCCGCCGTCGCGATATCGCGACCTCGCCTATGCCTATCAGGTGCGGCTGGACCTGGCGTGCCCGGACGGGTTCGTGGCGCAAGGGGACCTGTCGCGCGTCGCCCGCGACGACTGGGACGACCAGCTGGCCGACCTGCATTACCGCGACAGCGCGTCCTTCGCCGCCGGGCTGGGCTGCGCCGCCGGGCATGTGCGCGACGCGGACGGGCACGTGCGGCACGTGCATACCACCCACCTGCCCCGCGCCGCCGTGGAACGGACGGTGGCGCGCGCCGTGGCGGGGGCCGAGTTCGGCATGGACCGGCTGGCGGAACTCGCGGCGGGCGACGGCCGGGCGCTGCACGACGCGCTGGCCCCGCTGGCGCGCTCCTATGGCGATTGGTCGGCGCGCCAGCGCACCGCCGCCGCCGCCCCCGACATCGCCGACGCCGTTCAGCGCGCGCGCACCGCCGACGCGCTGATCGCGGCCCAGGGGGTGGCGCGCGACCGGATCGCGGCGGGCATCGCGCTGCTGGCGGCGGACGCGCGCGTGCGCACCGCCTTTTCGATCGCCAACCGCGCCGTCGCCGACGCCACCCGCGCGCGCCGCCCCGCCGACACGGCGCCTGCCTGGCGGCCGTTCCAGCTGGCGTTCATCCTGCTCAACCTGTCGGCGATGGCCGATCCCCGCCACCCGGACCGCGACGCGGCCGACCTGCTGTTCTTTCCCACCGGCGGCGGCAAGACGGAGGCGTATCTGGGACTGGCCGCCTTCGCGATCGCGCTTCGACGGCTGGGGGCGCACGGGGTGCTGGGGGCGGGCGTCGCGGTGGTGATGCGCTACACGCTGCGCCTGCTGACGCTGGATCAGCTGGGGCGCGCGGCGGGGCTGGTCTGCGCGCTGGAACTGCTGCGCGACGGGCCGGACTATCGCGACGCGAACGGGCGCCGCCGCCTGGGCGACTGGCCGATCGAGATCGGATTGTGGGTCGGCTCCGACGCCAGTCCCAACCGCCTGGGCCGCCGCGGCGACAAGGCGGACGGCACCGCCGTGAAGCGCGTGCGCGCCTACACCAGCGGCCGCGACCCGCGGGCACCCGCCCCCATCAAGGCGTGCCCCTGGTGCGGCACCGCCTTCACGCCGCAGAGCTTTCGCTGCGTCCCCAACACGGACGCGCCGACCAACCTGGAACTGCGCTGCGCCAGCCTGGCCTGCCCCTTCACCGGCGACCGCGCGCTGCCGGTGGTGACGGTGGACGAGGCGATATACCGCCGGCTGCCCGCCTTCCTGATCGCCACCGTGGACAAGTTCGCCGCCCTGCCCTGGAACGGCGCGGCGGGCGCGTTCTTCGGTCACGTCGACCGCGCCGACGCGGACGGCTTCTACGGCGCGGCCGAGCCGGGGCGCGGGCAACCGCTGGATGGGATCGGTGGGGCGGGCGGCCACCGGCTCGATCCGCCCGACCTGGTGGTGCAGGACGAACTGCACCTGATCTCCGGTCCGCTGGGCACGGTGGCGGGGCTGTACGAGGCGGCGATTGACCGGCTGGCGACGCGGGGCGAGGGGCGCGACCGGGTGCGACTCAAGATCGTCGCCTCCACCGCCACCGTGCGCCGCGCCGCGGGCCAGATCCGCGCGCTGTTCGACCGGGCGGAAACGCACATCTTTCCCCCGCCCGGCCTGGACCGGCGCGACAGCTTCTTTGCCGAAACCCGGCCCGAGAGCGCAGAGGATCCGGCGCGCTGGTACGTCGGGCTGGCCGCGGCCGGGCGCGGGCCGAAGCTGGTGTTCCTCCAGGCGCTGGTGACGCTGCTGGGCGCGGCGCAGGCGCTGGAGCAGGAGGGTGGGGAGGCCGATGCCTACCTGACGGCCCTGTGCTACTTCAACGCGCTACGCGAACTGGGCGGCGCGCGGCGCATCGTCGAGGACGAGGTGGCGACCCGCGTCGCCAGCTATGGCGCGCAGCGGCGGCGGACGGAACCGGCCGACCGCCCCTTCGCCGACCGGGCGCTGCGCGAGCCCGTCGAGCTGACCTCGCGCGTGTCGACCGATCAGGTCGCGGCGGCCAAGCGCCGGCTGGAAGCGCGGTTCGACGGCATGGGGGCAACAGCGGACGGGGGCCCGCCCGTCGACGTGGCGCTGGCCACCAACATGATCTCGGTCGGGCTCGACATCGACCGGCTGGGGCTGATGCTGGTCCAGGGCCAGCCCAAGACCGCGGCCGAGTATATCCAGGCCACCAGCCGCGTCGGCCGCAATCCGCTGCGGCCGGGGTTGGTGGTGGCGGTGCTGAACGCGCACCGCGCGCGCGACCGGATGCATTTCGAACAGTTCGGCCATTTCCACGACACCTTCTACCGCGCCGTGGAGGCGACCAGCGTCACCCCCTGGTCGCCGCGCGCCTTGGACCGATCGCTGGCGGCCGTGGTGGTGGCGATCGCGCGGCACCTGGACCCGGCGCTGACCCCGTCGGCGGCGGTGGACGCGCTGGGCCGGTCGCCGGCTACGCGCGCGGCGGTGGTGCGCCACTTGGCCGACCGCGCCCCGGCGGACGTGGAGGGCGGGCGCGACCGGCTGGCCGCCGCGATCGAAACGCTGCTCGACGACTGGGTGACGATCGCCGCCGACCAGACCGCGGCGGGCGGACGCTTCAGCTACGAGGACCGGCCCCAGCGGCTGCTCCACCCCCCGCTCGACCCGGCGCTGGGCCAGCTGTCGCCCGCGCACCGGCGGTTCCAGGCGGGGTGGAGCATGCGCGACGTGGAACCCGGCGTGCCCGTCCTGCCGCGCGGGCCCGACGGCGAACGGGTGGCCGCGGGGGATATGGCATGAAGCGCGTGACCTTGCGCCGGTCGCAGCTGGTGACGGGCTTCGGCCCCGGCGCGATGGTGGACCTGCCGACCCGGTCGGTGGTGATCGGCGGGCTGGACCTGTGGAACATGCGCGAGCGCGGCAGCTGGCAGCCGATCCACGAACCGCGCGCGGTGGCCCTGCTGGAAACGCTGCTGCGCGGCGACGGGCGGCTGGCCGACGGCGTCCGCCTGACGCTGCGCACGCCCCCCGCGGGCGACGCGGGCCGATCGGACGGCTCTGCCGACGCCAGCGGCCCGCCCGGCGTCGAGGCGCGCGTCTTTCCCGCCTGGTTCGTCGCCCGCGACGCGGAGGAAGCGGGGGACGTGCGCCGCCGCCGGCTGGCCCGCTGGCGCGACCTGGATCCGCGCGGCCGCGCCGAACTGGTCGACGACGAGGGCCGCCGCCGTGTTGTGACGCCGATCCGCTTCGTGGCGGGGTGCCGCAAGGGACATCTCCAGGACATCGACTGGACCTGGGCGGTGCATGTGGGGGCGGACGGGCGCGGGGGCGGCGAACGCTGCGTCCAGCCTTTGTGGCTTGAGGAGCGCGGCACGTCGGGCGACCCGGCCTCCACGCGGATCGTGTGCGGGTGCGGGGCCGCCTTGTCGCTACGCGACGCGCAGGCGGACGGGCGCTTCGGCGGCTGCGGCGGCCGGCGCCCCTGGCTGCGCACGCCGGAGCCCGGCGGGTGCCAGGAAAAGCTCCGCTTCCTGACGCGCACCGCCACCAACGCCTATTTCCCCCAGGTGCTGACGGTGATCTCGCTCCCCGCGGCCGAGGACGAGCTAACCCGGCTGGTGGAGGCGCACATGGACGCGATCGACTGGGTGACGGCCGAGGCGGAGGTGGCGATGGCCAGGCGCGCCAACCCCGCCCTGCGCGCGGCGCTGGCGGGATGGAGCGACGCCGACGTGCTGGCCCGCGTGACCCAGCTCCGCGCCACCGGCCAGCGGACGCAGGCCAGCGCGCCCAAGGTGGCCGAGTTCGACTTGCTTGCCTCGGGTTTGGCCGAGATCGGCTCTGACGCGCCCGACGCGCGGCTCCACGCGCGCACGCTGCCGCGCGACCGGTGGGACGGGGAGCGGCCGCGCCTGGCCCCGATCGCGTCCGCGGTCGCCGTCCACCGCCTGCGCGAGGTCGCTTGCCTCTACGGCTTCACCCGCTTCGAGGCGGCACCCACCGCGATCGACGGCGACCTGGAGGAACTGCACCTGGCCGTCGAGGGGGCGGCGCTGGCGACCGACCTGGAATGGCTGCCCGCCGTGGAGCAATTGGGCGAGGGCATTTTCCTGCGCTTCGACCCGGCCGCGATCCGCGCCTGGCTGGCCCGGCCCGCGGTCGCCCGCCGCGGCGAGGCGCTGCTAAGCGGTTGGGACCGGTGGCGCGCGGGCCAGCCCTATGCCGACAAGCTGCGGTTTCCGCGCTTGGCCTATTACGCGATCCACGGCCTGTCGCACGCCCTGATGAACGAGATCGCGCTCGATTGCGGCTATCCCGCGACCGCGCTCAAGGAACGCCTCTACGCCATCGTCGACGAGGAGGGCGAGCGGTTCGGCCTGCTGCTCTACACCGCGTCGACGGGCTCGCAGGGGACGCTGGGCGGGCTGGTGGCGGTGCTGCCCCGGCTGGGCGCGATCCTGGAACGCGCGCTGGACCGGCTGGGCCTGTGCAGCGGCGACCCGATCTGCGCCGAACACGACCCCGACACCCACGACGACGACCGCGCGCTGAGCGGCGCCGCCTGCCACAGCTGCCTGCTGGTCGCCGAAACCAGCTGCGAGGCGCGCAACCTCTACCTCGACCGAGCGCTCACCGCCCCCACGCTGCTGGGCGGCGCCGCCGCGCTGTTCGGCGAGTGAGCGCTTGTCCACGCCCGATGCCGCCGAAACGAACGAAAGCGGCCCCCGCCGCCTTGACGGGAGTGGAACGGCGCGGTCCGATAGGCGCGGGAGGGCGAACATGATCGAATGGCGCGACGGCGACGGGAACACGCATCGCGGCACGCTGTTCGCCGCGTTCGCCGCGCTCGCGACCGGCGCGGCCTGGAGCTTCCCCGCGCTGCGCCCGCACCAGCGCGAGCCGTGGCACGCCTTCACCGTTCAGGTCGCGGCGCTCGCGCTGATCCGCGCGGAAACGGACGCGCTGCCCGATACGGAGGAAGGCTGGCGCGACCTGTTGCTGGGCCTGACGCCCGACGCGCCGGAGGCGTGGGAGCTGGTGGTGGACGACTGGTCCAGGCCGGCGCTGCTGCAACCGCCCGTCGTCGCGCCCGGCGACCGCGCCGCCTACAAGAACCGCCTGCCCACGCCCGACGCGCTCGACATGCTGGTGACGGCCAAGAATTTCGACTTGAAGCAGGAGCGTATGGCCGACGCCGACGACCAGCACTGGCTGTTCGCGCTGGTGACGCTTCAGACGACGGAGGGGTTCCTGGGCGCCGGCAACTACGGGATCAGCCGGATGAACGGCGGCTTCGCCAGCCGCATGACGCTCGGCCTCCGGCCCGGCGGCGGGGGTGCTGCGGCCGCGTTCCGGCGCGACGTGGGCCGGCTGGTGGCGGACGCGGACAAGGGCCGGCGCCGGGACGCGGGGCTGCTGTGGACGATCCCCTGGGACGGCACGGTGTCGCTCGGCCTGGACGCGCTGGACGAGTTGTACGTCGAGATCTGCCGTCGCGTCCGTCTGCGCCGCGCGCCCGGCGGGATCGAGGCGCTGGCCGCCGGTTCCAAGGTATCGCGCATCGCCTACAAGGAGCTGGGCGGTAACACCGGCGACCCCTGGGCGCCGATGACGATCGACACCAAGAAGGACAGCCTCACCTTCGGCAAACCGGTCAGCGTCACCGCCACCGCGGCGGGCTTCGGCTACGCGCGCATGGCCAGGCTGCTGGACGCCGCCCGCACCACCCCCTCGCCGCTGCTGCGACCGGGCGAGGGCGAGGTGGTGGAGGACGCCACCATCGTCGCGGCCGCGCTGGTCCGCGGCCAGGGCAAGACGGAGGGGCTGCACCGCCGCGCCGTCCGCTGGCAGGGCGACGCCGACCCCGACCGGGTGGGCAAGACCGCCCGGACGCGCGCCGAGGAGGCGGGCGAGGCGGGCCAGCGCCTGCGCCGCGCGTTGATCTCGCTGGTCCAGGGCGGGCCCGACAAGGCGCGGCTGGACGACGACGCCGCCAAGCGAAAGACCGAGCCCTGGGTCCACCGCTTCAACGAGGCGGTGGACGCCGAATTCTTCGACGCCCCCTTCTGGTCGGAGGTGGCGGGCGACGACGCGAACCACCGCGACCGGTGGCGGCGGCGGCTGCGCGCCATCGCGGAGGACGTGTTCGAGGTCGCCGCCGAGGCCGCGCCGCGAACGGAGGTTCGCCGCGTCCGGGCGCGCGTGCGGTCGCGTTCCTTCCTGGACGGACAGATGCATAAATGGGTGGAGGAAGCGCGATATGGCGAGTGACCCGGACATCGCCCCGGAGGCTGCCCCCGCCGACGCCCCCGCCACCGGCGGGCCGCCCGCGCGCCTGCACTCCGTCGACTCGATCGCCGGCCAGGTCAGGCACCTGCCCAACGGCCATCGCGCGCAGCTTCGCCGCATCTACCTGACGGAGCGGTACGCGGCCGAGGGGATCGTGATCGGGCTGCTTCATCGCGCAGGGGTGCCGGCACCGCGCGACGAGGAAGGGTTTCGGCCGTGGCGCCTGCTCGCCCACGCCGCCGCGATCCTGGCGGGAACAGGCGAGGTCGGGGCGCCGCCGCACTCCAACACGCGCCAGCTGGGCACCGCCCTGGAAGCGGCGGGCTATTCGGAGAACCGCCTGCTGCGTCTCACGTCGGCGCGCGGGGCCGGATTGGACGCGCAGGTGGTCCGGGCGCTGAGCACGCTGGCCAACGGCGAGCCGCAGCCCGTCAACCTGCGCACGTTGTTCGATCTCGTCGGCAACGACGCGGACAGGGCGGAGGCGGCGCGCCTGCGTCTGGCCAGGGACTATTACACCGCCGTCGCGCGGTCGGAAAAAGGGGACGACAAGTGACGGTCGAGACGACGCACGGCGCCACGCCCAAGTTCATTCAGATCCATTTCCTGGCCGCGTGGCCCGGCGCGCTGCTCAACCGCGACGATGCGGGGCTCGCCAAGCGACTGCCCTTCGGCGGGGCCACGCGCACGCGCATCTCGTCGCAATGCCTGAAACGTCACTGGCGAAAGGCGGACGACGCCCACGCGCTGCACGAACTGGCCAAGCGCGAGGGGGTAGAGGGCGTCCGATCCAAGATCGCCATCGAGCGCGAGGTCACGGGCCCGCTGCGCCCCCGCTTCGCCGCGGACGCGGTCGACGCCGTCGAGGCGGCGTTCCTGGCCAAATTCTATGGCAAGGAGGCCAAGGACCCCAAGAAGCGCCAGGCGCTGTTGTTCGGTCGCCCCGAACTGGCCTGGATGCGCGAACAGGGAGAACGCATCCTGTCCGAGAACGCCGACACGGGCGCCGTCAAGAAAGCGGTCGACGAGTGGCTCAAGATGGACAAGGCCAACCTCAACCAGCTGCGCGACCAGAGCGTCCTGGCCGCCTCTCTCGAAGCCGCGTTGTTCGGGCGCATGGTGACCAGCGACACGCGCGCCAACCGCGACGCCGCGATCCACGTCGCCCACGCCTTCACCGTCCATGCCGAGGAGGCCGAACTCGACTATTTCACCGTCGTCGACGACCTGCGCGACCGGGAACAGGGCGACGACGCCGGGGCGGCTGGCGTGTTCGACACCGAACTGACCTCGGGCCTCTACTACGGCTACGTCGTCGTCGACGTGCCGCTGCTCGTGTCCAACCTCACCGGCTGCGCGCGCGGCGACTGGGCGGGGGACCATGACCGCGACCTCGCCGCCCGCGTGGTGGAACATCTGATCCACCTCGTCGCCGAGGTGTCGCCCGGCGCCAAGAAGGGTTCCACCGCCCCCTATAGCCGCGCCGAGCTGGTGCTGGTGGAGGCGGGCGACCGCCAGCCGCGAACGCTCGCTAACGCGTTCCGCGACGCGGTGACGCTGCACGACCGCGGGTCGAACGGCTCGCTGGGCAACCGCACCGCCCGGGCGATGCACGATCACCTGAAGGCGATGGACGCCGTGTACGAGACGGGCGAGGCGCGCCGCCACGCCGCCTTGCCCGACCTGACGCTGGACGGCGCCGCGAACGGCTCCCTGCGCGAACTGGCGGACTGGGCGGGCGCCATGGTCCGCGACGCAGGCCTCCCCGCGTGAGGCACCTGCTGATCGACCTCGACGCGCCGTTGATGAGCTTCGGCGGCGACCTGGTCGACGCCTACGGCGTGGTGCGCGACTTTCCCGCCAAATCGATGCTGGCCGGCCTGTTCGCCAACGCGCTGGGTTGGGAACGCTTCGACGCGGACCGGCACGCCGACCTCCAGGCGCGGCTCGTCATGGGCTCGGCGCGCGTCGCGGAGGGGCAGCGTCGACGCGAGTTCCAGACCGCGCAGCTGGGGGCCGCCGACCGTGGCTGGACCACGCGCGGCCGGACGGAGGGGCGCGCGGGCGGCGCCGAAACCTATCGCTCGCCGCACATCCGCTACCGCGACATGGACGCCGACGCGCGCGTGCTGGTCGCGTGCCGGCTGGACCCCGCGGGGCCGGACGCCCCCAACGACGCCCCCGACCTCGACGCCCCCGACCTCGACGCCCTGGCCCGCGCGCTCGACCGGCCCGAACGCCCGCTGTTCATCGGCCGCAAGCCCTTCGTGCCGTCGCGCCGGCTGTTCCTGGGTTTCATCAACGCGGCGTCGATCCCCGACGCGCTGGTCGCCGGCCTGTCGCTGATCGACGGGCCCCCGCCCGGCCGCGACGCGCCGCGTGCGCAATGGCCTTTGGGCGAGCGCACCGACGCGGTCCTGCCCAGCCCGCAAGAGGACGAACTGACCGACGAGCGCCACTGGCCGGCCGGTGTCCACGCCGGGCTTCGCCGCGTGATGGTCGGGCGGCTGGGCCGGTCGGCGGCGGCGCCCGATACGGGCACGACGGCGTGACGCTGCACCTCGCTCGGATCGGCGTGAACCCGCGCGCGCTGGCGGCGTTCGCGGTCGCCCGGCGCGTGGCCGACGACGACGACGGCTACGCGCTGCACTGCGCGCTCGTCGCCCGGTTCGGCGCCGCCGCGCCGCGCCCCTTCCGCTACCTGCCCGACCACCCCCGTGGGAGCCACCTGCTGGGCTACGCGGCGGACGCGGACGCGCTGGCGGACGGCGCGGCGCTGCCGCCGGCCGACGACCTGCTGGGCGACGTGTTCGGCCCGCCCGCCGCGCGACCGATGCCCGACGCCTGGCGGACCGGGGGGCGTTACGGTTTCGAGGTGCGCGTCCGCCCCGTGACGCGCTTCGGCAAGCGCGTCCGCGCCGAACGCTCGGGCCGCGCGGACGCTTGGCAGCGCCGGGCCGGCGAGATCGACGCCCACGTCGCCGCCCGCGAGCGCGCGGCCGCGGCGGGCGACGACCCCGGCGGCGTCGACCGCGAAACGGTGTACGTCGAATGGCTGAAACGCCGCCTCGCCGGGGCCGCGTCGCTGGAAACGGCCGGCCTGCGCCTG
>Ga0325401_1001603_pt1 | contig 19282 bp, 14 predicted proteins | sample PopdelMetagenome_FD_205666 | JGI IMG/M metagenome (GOLD analysis project Ga0325401, IMG submission 205666) | Populus deltoides microbial communities from Bellville, Georgia, United States - Xylem-PdKOR-R2 | ecosystem: Host-associated > Plants > Phyllosphere > Stem > Wood/Secondary xylem | place... | reverse complement strand
TTGAAGGTGCTTTTAAATAGATTATAATTTTAAAAATTATTTGGTTTTGATTGTTTAAATCTGTTTTTCATTGTAAAATTTTGAGTTGAAAAAAACTATAATTTGTACAGTTTTTTTTTTTTTTTTCAAAAAGAAACCATAACCACAATAACCATTACAATGGCACATGGTAATCAACCTCGGTCAGTAGCAATCAGGCAGAAAACCCAAAACAGTGCAGGTGCTCTAGAATGGCAAAATTTGTACAGGAACTCGAGCTGCGTGATTATTGAATTGTGTTTGTGCCATTTTGGTGCTTTAAAACTCCAACTCGATAGACAGCTCGAAACCTCTTCAGGGTAGAAGAGATGCCGCAAATCCACTAAAGGTCTTTTAGATAAAGGAAGCGTGCATGTATAGAGTGGTATTGCATTTCATCATTTCTTTCTTCCATTAGTCTTTAATATGATCTCCCTTTTCTTTTTCCCTTCAAGGATGCTGAGTTTGAATCTGCTGATGCAAAGAAAAAAATTCGTGGATCAATGTCTTCGAAGAGATCTCGTGCAGCAGAAGTTCACAACCTATCAGAAAGGGTTTGTACTGCTACTACTATTGTCGAATTGTTGATGAATTGGTTGCTTTCCATGTGGTCGGCGTCCTTAAACGAAGTGACCCTACATTCTTGCAGAGACGCCGAGATCGGATCAATGAAAAGATGAGGGCTTTGCAAGAGCTCATACCTCGTTGCAACAAGGTTCTCTCATCTTGCTGAAGATTAAATTTTATGTTATCGCACTTCACCTCGTTTATCTGCCCCTTATAATGAGTTTTCTCCTCGCTTTCCATTTTTCAGTCGGACAAAGCTTCTATGTTAGATGAGGCAATTGAGTACCTGAAATCGCTTCAGTTGCAAGTACAGGTGTATATTTCCTATCTTATGTTTCATTGGGGTTTCCTTAGATAAACTGACTATGTCAAATGATTTGAAAGAATGGTTAGGTTTTGAAATAACTCTGCATCCAATAAACTGTTGAGTTAGCACAATTGATGGTTCTATACTATTGGATGATGGTATCTAGATGAGTTGTTTGTACTGCATTCGAGTCAGCTATCCTGTTCTTGCATTCTCTGCATTACATGTTTCTATGGACACATATCATATGCCATGAATATGGGACTACAAGTTCCTGCATTCAGAATGCCTTACTCAACTCCATTTTCCAAATGGATCCTTGAAAGTTGAGAGGATATGTATGTATCGTAATGACCTGCCAATGAAGTTGATTAGAATCATTAACTATCTGTCAAAACTTGCCAAGCTTGCAATGCAAGGTTGCTCTATTTGTCAGTTTGGTGTTTGTGTTGGGATGGATGGTGGATTCGACATCTATTTCTAAAGCCCTTCTGATTTATTTATTTATTTTTGGGTTTGGGGAAGGGGGTGGGGGGTGGTGTCTTTGGCAAATAGGAGGAGAGAGTGCGAGTTCAATATTTTCCACACAGCAACGTTGTCTTCCGTTCGCGTGCTCGAGAATTATTAACACAATATCTCTCCCTCTCCCAGGGATTATGTCATGGTGAAATTAATGAAGAAAAAGTCTGCCAAATTCCATAATCTGGTGAAATTTTGAAAAACCCAGGGGTTCGGTCCAATTTAAATTTAGAAAGACTGCATTTCTTTTCAAGAAGAAACTAAAGTGTGATCTTAGTTAAACACACAACCATTGATCTTGCCTTGTAGATATGGTTTCCCTAAGTTTTTGTTTTCCTCAGCAATAAGTATTAGGTGGTTTCTAGGGTGTGGTAATTTTAAGACAACAATGACAACATGTTCTCTCAGGGAAAAAAGAGTGTTTTCTCTGCAGGATGGGCTTCTCATAATTTTTATGATATCTTTCGGCTCTCGATAGTTTATAATTCATAGATAAAATTGTCTATTTTATTTTTGCATGCATATCCATGGTATGCCTGCCTTAAAATTTGACTGATACAATCTGAGCTCATGCATTACATACAGCTAGCTTTAGATTCTGATTATTTTTTGCAGATGATGTCTATGGGATGCAGCATGGTCCCCATGATGTTTCCTGGCTTCCAGCAGTACATGCCGCCAATGGGGATAGGGATGGGCATGGGCATGGGCATGGGCATGGAAATGGGATTGAGTCGGCCAATGATGCCATTTCCCAATATTTTGGCGGGTGCACCCTCAGCAACACCAGCTGCAGCAGCTCATTTGGTCCCTAGGTTCCCTGTGCCGCCGTTTCATGTGCCCCCCATCCCTGCTCCCGATCCATCCAGAGTCCAACCAACCAACCAGGTAGATCCTATGCTAGGCTCACCAGGTCAACAGAATCCAAACCAACCACGAGTCCCAAATTTTGTTGATCCATATCAGCACTATCTTGGCCTCTACCAGATGCATTTACCAGGAGTACCACGGGTATATATACACTTATTCTTTTTAAGCTTCTCATTTTACATCAACTTAACAAGAGCTTTTAAGTGTTTATATCTTTGTTCACCATTCCATTATCACTTCTTGACAAGAAATTGCCAAGCTTTCAGTTGTTTCATGTTTGATCGTGAGTGGTCTTTATTGCAAGCAAAATGCAAATAAACATACACAAGGAAGATTTGCATCCATTTATGTTCTGGCGCGACTTCATTTTTTGACATATTAGAATTTCAATTATAGTTTTTTGAAGAGTTCTTTTGTTTTTCAGGCCTGAGCTTGTTACTTCATGGACATGTCTAGGGTGGGGATACAAACTTTCCAAATCGTTTTTTTTTCCCCAATCAATCATATTGTTTTATGTTCTGAGTTAATCGCAAGCTCAGGGTCAATTTAATCGAAGCCACCCCATCATCATTTTGTTTTAGAAGCTCTGGTTGTTACCATGTTGATAAGCCCGCTTTTGTCTGCAGAACCAAGCTATGGCTCAGCCAAGTACCAGCAAGCCAAGTACTAGTCGAGTAGCTGAGAATCCTGGCAATCACCAGTCAGGTAAGATGCTCTATCATATATCTATCTTCTTACGGTCACCATTGGATATGATATAGAAATAAATGAACGGAATAAGTTGAGATAGGAATGTATGCGTTGGTGTCAGAGTGCTGTTTTTGGCTTGTGACCGTTGTGTCATGTCTTGGATGGCTTAATTGGTTCTCTTTTAGGTTGTGATGGGAAAAAAATGGCTCATGCCTTCCCTTCAAGTCAGGCTAAAAAACAGGAGTGGAAAATGGGGAAAGGAATAAATGGAGCTGTGCTACGTGGTTGTCCACCTCTATCTCAATAGAGCCCTTCTCAAAAGTTGTGCTAACGCGACTGAAATACAGGATTTCTCCTATTCTGTCACCAATTTTCTTTTCCTTTCCCCCTCTTTCCCTCTTTTCACTTCACTATTCCTCCCACCGATCAAAGCCAAATGATATGGATTTACTACTCGGTTCTGCATGTCCTCTTTTATACTGAATGATATGTTGTTGAAGTTATACTTAAAGATCATGGAATAGATTCAATTCAGGAGTTGCATGAAAGGATCACTCTTGGTGAGATTCTGAATGTTGTCAACCTTTTCCTGAATCGACATGATATGCTGATAATAGAATCCCTAGTTGGCTAATGATTAACAACTCACGGCACTACATTTTGTAGCTGGTCTTGGCCTCTCAGATTGGTAGTGCGTTATGGTATCAGTTGTGTCTATGGATTGCTTGTGGACTGCCCCTCCTCGAGAACATATGTAGTAATGACGGTGCTTCTTGTGCTTAGCAGGTTGAAGTTTTTCCCGATTACCTTGGAAGGCTCTTGCCTGTTCAGTTTTGTAGTGTAAGAGAGCAACATTGGAGAGAGCTGCTTTTTTTTCAACTGTCTAATACAACCATAACACAGCTAACATGTAATTATTACACTCCAATAGAATCCAATTTTCTCTAATCTTTTTTACTTCTGTTCTCTCTTATGTTAACATTTGTATTTACTCAAAACCAGTGAAATATGGTGGATGATAGAACATGATGAATACCAAGTCTAATTAAGGGGGCTCACAACCTCTTGAACAGAGATGAAGCCTTGAATCCAGGCTGGTGAACGCTGAACTGGCTTTCCTATACTTAATTTTTCTGCTGTCAACTTGTGTTATGAAAAGAACAGGACATGTCTCTCCAGATTCATGAGCTGAAAATCTCAACCTGTGAATAAAGTAAAGAAGTGGAAAAGAGATTTTTGATTGAAGTTATTAGACTTGACTGGATTTAAGTGTCAGGCTGAATTAACTCGGACCAATCAAAATATTATTATTTTTTCATTTAAAAAAAATTTAAATAACATGATTTTGACAGGATCACGGAGTCATTCGAGTTTGACAAGAGCGAGCCACTTAGGTATACTTTTGGAGATTCACCTCAAGAATCCTGGTCCATTAGTTGCTTTCAAGAGAGACTTATCAAGTTTTGATTCATTGAACACTTTGCCATACAAGATATCATGTATCAGAATGGAATAATTTGTGTGATCATAAATCCTCGAACCATGGAGTCCAGGCAAGTGACGTTGTGGACCACAACTTGTTGTCTAATGCTATTTTCCCTTAGGTCTCCTAGGATATGCCTTTGTGTGAAATCTGCTAGGGTTACTTTTCCTTGTCAGAAGAGATCTCAACGTCTGATACAAGGAATGCTTTGCTTGCTCATGCAGGATAGGGAAGTTTAACCTATATATCAATGGGAGCATGCATCCTCACATCCTCTATTTCTTTATGTTGGTGAGGATTTCGTGAACGATATTTCTCATCACTAGTAAATTCCTACTACAACATCACAGAAGGGGCAAGGTGATTGCAGAAGTGAATCATCACATAAAGGCTGTTTAAGGAAAAATAAATAAATAATTAAAACTTCTTATTAAAATATAATATTTCTAAAAACAAAAAACTGGTTCTTTGGTTTAGAAAACACATTTTACAAATTCTCTTTAATATTCTTCTACCAGTTTTTCACTGCTTTTTAAACGAAAAAAAATGTGAAAAATTAGATATTTTTTAGCAATATAAAATATTAAAATTACTTTTTTAACATTTTATATTTGGTTAGTGTCATAAATTTACTTTTTATTATAATTTTTAAAGACTTTTTTTAGTTACAATATAATTTTTATAATTTTTTTATAAGAAAATAGTGGTGATCCTCGATATATTTTTTAAGTGAAAAAACACGTTTTTTATTTCTTTTTTTATTAGATAAGGCGAAGAAATCTGGAAAAGGAAAATAATTTTACATTGCTAAACACATCCATAAGTTTCTCAAAACTTTGGAAACGGTTGAACGGGCTCAAAGATTATAGCGCAAAATATTCCAGGCACACATTATCCAGAATGTCGAATTTCTTTCAAGCCATGTCTTCCGCTTCTGTCTACGACTGCTGGCAGTCATGAACCAATAGCAGACAGAATCTGGGAACAGAGAAAAAGCAGTGCAACATCATTATCAACAAGCATTCACCATTATAGCTCTGAATGTTAAACTCTAATTGGCAATATAAGGTAGCTACCTTGTCAGTGAAAATGCGGAATACATCAACTCCCATAGCTACGTCGAGTTCCTATCCAGAGGAAACAACAGATTTTAACAGGACATCTTCCTCTCATTTAAGTGGAAATCAGAGAACTTACACTTTCTGGGTCCGTGGAACAATCAATCTTATGTATGAGCTGTTGAAGGCTCTCGTCCATCAAATCATTACGAATTTCGCTGGAAGAAGCTGCATGCCAAAGAAGACAATGATTCATTCCTTGTAGAAGAGCATCTTACCAGTCATGGTTTCGGGAATTAAAATATTAGGACCCGGTAATGCTCCTAACCCTGACCAGTTATCTTAATCAGACAACATCGAACTTCTGTCGTATAACATGTGTTTCGAGATAAAAGAATCTTGAATTCCCAAATAATTTATTATGTCCCTAGGCATTTAACAATTATAAATAAAGTAACACATAACAAAGACATTCAACTAACAAATTAAAGGATAAAATATGCCAACACGATTAGTCATTCATTGCACTGCACACTACAATTAATGACCAAACTTTTACATCAATGGTAGAAGAGACCGAGATGTCTCAATGGGAACAGGATCAGAGTTGTTTTAACAAGGAGCTGCGGGACAAGATATAAACAGTGTGAGCCAGAAAATTTGGGATAATGTTTTTGTCAATTAACAAACAGGCAGAGCCCTCACACATATAATGGCAGTTTAAATGCCTCAAGTATAAATTGTAATAGCAGAAACAAGAAATATGTTCACCTATTTGGTTCACAAGTACTTTAGAGTGGTTCCTAGAGTAGCCTTTCCACTTCTTCTTGCTTTCATTAACTCATCATCTCATTGCCATGTTTTAGATGTAATAAATCTCCTTAAGCCAAGGTATTTGTTATTTACATGACCTGTTATTTTATTTTACAGTTAAGCAGCACTTTGACAGGGTACACAGCTTAGTGCAATGCTCCCATTTCCTTTAGGTTTTACCATGTTTTGGATTTGAGAATTTTATATAATGCTGAAACAAAGAAAGGCTTACAAGGAGCAAACCTCACACATAGCTGTGAATGCTTTCTATTTTAATTTACAAAATGATGACTACAAATCATTCTCATTGGGAACCAATGGCATTTGGCAAGAACTATTTTTCTGAATTTGCATCCTAGTCGCTCTGAATTTGCTTCTTTTTACCATGTTTTTATAAGTTTGATACTTATTGACCTAGACATCAGTATAAAATCCATGCTACTATAACTTCAAGAGCCTCTATATTGCTTGAAAAATGGAGAAATTGAGGGGAAATAAAAGGCAGTCACTTTCCTCAGCCTTTAAAAGCTTCTTTACAAAAGATGTGACAGTAAGTGCAAATTATCTCTCCTACAAAGAAATATTAAAAGTATCACCTTCAACAATAGTCACAAGAACATACCTATAGACTCTAGTTGCAACTTTAGCAGCACCTCGCCGGGTTCATCAACTTTAACTGGCCTTTTTTCCACCACTTTCACATCAGCAACTGACAAATTCAAATTAAAACAAAATTCCAAACACAAACTTCTAAGATAAAATCTTGAATTAAGTATCATATAACAATGAAGTTCCTTGAGCTGAAAGGACATTAACAGTTATATTATGTTCTGTTAAAAGTTTTAATCGTTATAGAGCTACAAGCAGCCTACAGAGTATATAAGCCATAAGGAGGTGGCAAGGAGAAACGAACCATGTAATTAAAAAACACATCACAAAGTTGCAAGAACATGAAGTACAGCACTGAATCACATCATCCATCAACATTCATCGAGGAACAAAATCTTACCTGGCTTTTCCTCCACAGATACTGGTATTGCACAAGGGGTTTCTGCACCATTCATTTAAAACTCACATCAGTCCATGTACCAGATACCATGCCACTTCCAACAATAGCAGTATGACAAATATGTGATACAATAAACTCTGGTCAGCTTTACCTAAATCTAAACTAGACCAGAAGCCTCAACCTCTGAAAGGTTTTCTTTCCCCTCTGAATTATAAAATGATAAGTTTTTCTTCAAACCTCATGTGTACAAAAGTTTCCAACAACATCCTCACAAATCAGTAAACGAGCACCATTAATTACTGCAAAAAAGCAAACTTCATTGCCCCCCACCACCTAATATTTTCTATGTTCATATTCCGTGCCCTGGTCTGTAAAATCAAAAGAAAGCCTAACATCCCCTGATGGCAACTTTTGTGTTCTGCCTCTAATTATTCTAGCTATCATCTATCCCAAATAAACTCCAAAAAAGCATGCTTCATATCTTCTCCATTCTTCTAACAATCATAAATAAATAAATTGATAATTCACCTGGGATTTCGAATATATTTCCAAGCATGATACTTCTTCAAGTTCAAGATATTGAAATAGAGAAAGAAAAATAAGATAAAACAATAAAAAAGAAAATACCTTTATGTTTGGTGAAGCAGACAAGAGAACAGCTGCAAAAAAGAAAAACACGAATTCCATCAAAAGATAAAGAAAAGCTGTATCCTGTCCAAAAGAAAACAGCAAGCCAATGAGTCTGGTTTTGTTGCTTACTATGGAACACGACAAGAAGGGCACTTGTACTTGGATTCAGCTTCATGACAGACTTGGCACTTGTGCTTGGTTCCCATCAAGCTGTTTCTTCTGTGTTTTTCTTCCTTCTTCTTTAAGCTCTCGCTAAACTGTGAAATAATAGCTATGGCGGCCCTGAGAGGCTGAGACGCTTCACCGACCACCGATTCTCTGTGGGACTCCTCTTTGCTGCGGTAGCTTTTTGGGGTTCAATACGATGAATTTGCGATGGTTTATAAGCGTTGTCTTCTTCTTTAAACTTTAGTCCCTGTATTCTTCGAAGGTTTTTGATTGAGTTCCGATACTTGGTTTTGATTTGATTGAGTCCTTGTATGTTTTGCAATTCTTATGATTCTTCTATAAGAGTTCATTGTTTTTCAATATTTACTAGGCAAGGCTGGTTTATAGGTTAAAAAGATCCATTTAATTTTTATTTTAAAAAATCAAAATAATATTATTTTAATAAAAAAATTCAACAAATAGATTAGCTGAGTTTTTTTTTTTAATTTAGACCGATTTAGGTTTAAATTTACCCATTAAACCAGTCTAGTTTTAAAATAATAATTTTTAAAAAAAAACAAAAAATAAAAAGAAGAAGAAGAAAGGTATCTTTTATTGTTATTACCTTATATTTTTCTTAATAATTCATACCATGTTTTAAAAAAGAGGTAGGACAGTGATTTAAAAAAAAAATTCATAAATGTATTGTTAATTTTATATCCATGTTTAAATTAAAAATGGTTAATATTTGATGAAATTTTTTTAGTAATTATTTTTTAAAGACTTATATAAATTTATCATAACTGTCAATCATTAAATCTTGGAATAATTCAATTTATTTCTCTAAATTTTTTACTTAAATCTAGTTTAAATTTATATGATTAAAAATGAAACAAATTAATATAATTATAATAATTTCATAACATTCAAAGCTGATCTTTTAGAAATAATTCTAAACAGTCAATTAGGAAAAGAAAAGAAAAAACTAGCAAAACAGTGCCTGTATATTAGTTCTTAAGAGTGCATGCAGGAAAATACTTCCATAGATGGATGGATCAATTAACCCTAATTTCTATCCTAGTGTTATTAGCCGCCGGCGCCTCCTCCTGCTGCGCCGCTGTGAAGGAAGTTCAAGGACATCAGCGCCTCCTGTTGCGCCACTGTGAAACAAGTTCAAGGACATCGTAGCGTTGCCTAACAATAAAACTCCTGTTGATCCCAAAATCAGTTCAAAGAGATAAGTGGATATGTACCATGGGTTACTTTCCCCCTACCTCTTTTTAAATTGATGCGGTGGCTTATTCAAAATATCCATGATTTAAAACCTAATCTAAATTAGGTTTTAATTTGAACCAAAATAAATAATTTACTTCGTTGATTTAATAAATAAAATAACTTGATAAAATTCAATTCAAATTAAATCAAGTGAATATCAAAGATTTTTTTTTAAAAGAAAAGGTAAAAGACAAAAAAATATTGTTTTAATAAAAAAATATATAATTTATAAAATTAACTCAATAATCCATAAATTGACTGCGCAACCCAATGCTTCAAGCCCCTTTTCAAGTCGATGGATATAACAAGTATCGTTTAAATAGAGATTGAGATATAATCCGTAATTACAGTTTTTTTAAAAATAATTTATTAAAAAAAACTATAAATTATAGCTTTTTTTTCTTCCCTGAAATTTCAAAAGAGTTTTAAGTAAATCTCATAAGATTATGAATGTATTTAAAAAGAAATACATGCTGTGTTTCTAAAAATTTTAAATTATTTTTTTATTTAAAATATATTTTTTAATATTTTTAGATTGTTTTAATATTAAAAATAATTATAAAAAAAAACGCTTTAAACACTTTAAACCAAAGGATGTTTATCAACCGTCCCAGTTCATAATACAGATCCCTATCTTAACACCAGTAAATGGCACTTAAAGGTCTGCTAGAAACTAAGTGGCTCGTTTAGCAAGTAACCAAGAAAGCGAGCTCTTTTTGGTGTAGCATTCATAAGTCATAACAGCTGCTGTCATACAACGGGGCGGATGCCTAGAATTTCCTTGGTTTTAACTAATAAAATTGGAGATCGCAAAATAAATTTAAGGTGTTTCCCAATTAGAATTTTATCATTTCTTCATACAAAGGCAGACAACCTTGTATTCTCGAGTCTAGGAACAAATAATCGAACTTGAACTTACAATAAACAGTCCAAAAATAGAAAAGCACGACTAGAATGGACTTCCCAGGTGATAGGACAACAATATCATCACATGTAGAGTCCTTCAGGCACCCCTTCTTTCTTCTTGAACATCACCTTTTCCTTGGCCTTCTTGAAGTCAGTATGTGTCACCTGCAGGGCAGAAATTTTAGATCATGACCACCTGGAAAACCATCCGATATACACATATCTAGACACAGGCACAACTTCAAAAACTACCTTGAAAGCACATTAAAAAATTAAGTTCCATCATTAAAGAAGGCCAGAAGCTAGTAGCAGAACTTACAATGACAGAGTGTCACTGCAGACCATGCTTTTCAGCCTTGAGGCCAGCTCAATGCATGTGGTTCAAAGTTCAAACTGATAAAATGCAAACAAATAACAGCAGGAGCACTGGGGTGGGGGTTGATGAGTGGGGTGTGTGTGTGTGTATTTTAATTTTTGTTTTCAGTTCATGGGGTGGGTTCCAAATGAACCTTGGGCTACACAACGGGGGGGCCCAATCCCCCATCACATAATAGTAATAATGAAGGAAATTGGAGTCATTGGGATTCTCAGAAAAATGAATGACTAAACTTCTATTGAGGAACAATCTAAATCTTGACCAAGAGAAATCCAAATACTCTCACCAACAAAAGTTCAGGAAATCAAAATGTGGCTCACCTTCATGCGCCGCTCTCGTAAAGCAAGCAATCCAGCTTCAGTGCATATTGCCTTTATATCTGCTCCAGAGAACTCATCCTTGGTCATAACAAATTCTTCTAAGTTGACATCATCAGCTAATGTCATTCTTGCTGTGTGTATCTACAATCCACATGTTGAGATTAATTGTAAAAGCAAGCTTGACAGATTCAATGATAAAAAAAGCAACGCGATAAGACATAAGATCGCAAACAATCAAAAGGAATGACTTCCAAATGCTATTTCACATGATCAAGCTAATCTCCAAATGCTATTTCACACGATCAAGCCATGCATACCTGGAAGATACGCCTCCTTGTTTTGATATCAGGAAGAGGGAATTCAATCTTCCTATCAATCCGACCAGGCCGAAGCAAAGCAGGATCAAGGCTTTCAATTCGGTTGGTTGCAAGAATCACTTTAACATCTCCTCTTGAATCAAAACCATCTAACTGGTTCAGTAGTTCCAACATGGTCCTCTGAATTTCACGTTCACCGCCTGAATGGGCATCGTACCTGTAAGACATATTAAAGCAGAAACATTTCAAATCACATCAGTAAGAACATAAATATTTTATTTTTTCCTCTTTATAAGTAAACTGTAAATTTTACTAACTCACCTCTTTGTACCAACAGCATCAATTTCATCAATGAAGACAATAGACGGAGAGAGATCATCAGCAACTCTGAAAAGCTCCCTCACTAGTTTTGGGCCATCTCCCAAGTACTTTTGAATCAATTCACTTCCAACAACACGTAAGAAAGTTGCTGATGTTGAATTAGCCACTGCCTGGAAACCACCAAGGCTTATGAAGTCAGTTTTAGTTTGGTCAGCTTATATAAAATTGTAATGCCATTCCATTACAGAGAAATTAACAGAAAAAATAAATTTTCTCCCACTTTTGATAAGATAGCTATCCTCCATGTAAAAACCATATAAACGTTCAGCACTTCTATAGAACAACCCCATCAAGGCACAAAAACCATCTAAATGCTTACGAGTATGGTTTCAACAAGAAATTTACTGCAGTCATATGAAAAATACCAGGAATATTAGAGTAGAAACATTGGTCACTGATTTTGCAAGCACAAAATTCTCTCTGGTCATTCTGAACAAAGCAAAAAATTATGTGATGCAAGTTAAACCTGGCAATGATTGCTTGATGTTGAAATACATTGAACTAACGTAGTTATGTGATAAGCAGTTTCTAGGTTTAAAATCAATGAAATTAGTGTTTACTTGGGCTTTCAAAAAGAGACACAGCAAACAAAAGCCAACTATAAAAGCAAATAATTTGGTGAAAAATCTCCATGTTGGATTCAGAGTCAAGTCAAAGATGACATCAAGAAGTGCAACAGTGCAATGGAAAATATTTTGATTACACACCTTTGCAAGCAAGGTCTTTCCAGTCCCAGGCTCTCCATACAAAATAACTCCCTTAGGAGGCTTAATACCAATATCTTCATATAATTCAGGATGAGTCAGTGGGAGCTCAACTGCTTCTTTGATTTCCTGGATCTGGGCATCCAGACCACCTATGTCAGCATAAGATTCTAATGGAGCCTTCTCCACCTTCATCACAGATACCATTGGATCAACTTCATCTTGAAGAAGCCCAACAACAGATAGAACCTGTCAAGAAGCATCCAAGTTATAATCGAAATCGTTCTCCTAAATGAGATATATCAATTGACATGAAAACTTTAATAAGGTAACAAATTAAATTACAATTTCTTTAAAGAAACATGCATAATTTGGCATGAGACAAACAACATAACCCATACGGCCTGCATCCAGCCAATAATTACATACTCCACAAGAACCTGAATAATCATATCGCATACATTGTGAAATCTTTAATGCTAATTTTGCCAGACTACTTGTAATCCAAAGTATTGCATTATGTTGCACCAGACTTAAAGCTATAATTTTAGAAGAAGCTACATTTGCAAAGAAAGATAGTATATGATCGAGCTGGGCGAGGGGTTGATAATGCTGTTGTAAGCATCCAAAATGTCATACACAAAAGCAAAAACCTCGACTTCCAAATCTATTAAGATCATAATAATGGTATAAGATAATGCTCATTGCTTTGGATTCCGTTCAACACTCATCACAGCAGACATTCCAAGTTCACAACAGCACTTCAGGATCCAGCAAGCAAGACTATACCCCTCAATTCAATTCAAATACCACAAAACACAAACCCATCACCGACCCATACCTAGATTATCAGTTTCTTACTGCACCTTGGACCAAAGAACTAGTTACTACTCTAGTCTGAAATCAGGAAACCCATATTAATCATGTTCAAAACCTAAGCAACTCATAAAACCACACAATTCAAAACCAACAAAATTAAAAACAACCAAACATACAAACCCCTAATCTCAAAAAAGAAAAAACATACAAACCCTCACATTACAATCTCCAACAAAAAAAACATCACACTTGAACTAGCAAATACAATCCAAAACCCTAAAAGCTTCAAAATTTCCAAAAAAAAAGGAAAATCAAGAAAAATAAACCCCAAGATTACCTTATTATGCATCAAGATAGCACAACCAGGCTCGAGTTGATCCTTATCAACAAAAGACAAAATCCCAACATAGTACTCAGGTCCAACCGAAGAGGAAACGATGGCATGATTCTCATCAATCAACTCCTCCAAATTTCCCACACTCATAGGCGAACCTCTCAAATCATCAACCTTGGATCTATCCTCCTCAGCTTTCTCTTCTTGTGGCTTCAACCTCTCTTGATTTGCCACAAACTCTTCTTCCATCAATAAATAATCCTTGATTCGCTCCATTTTCAGCAGTCTCAACTTACATTTAGTATGCGGCGTTACCGTGGGCAGCCGTGCAGCCGCCTCCGGCCCTTTCTGCTTCCGCTGCTTTCGGCCCACCCGCGCTGGTGGCGCCGCCGGCTCAAATTTCTTGTCTTTCTTGTCGCTTCCATCTTGTTTTCTGTCTCCTGGTAGCCCTTGCCGATTCAGACCGCCCGATGGTCCCTGACCCATGTTTCGATTTTCTTGATTTTTGTTGCAAGACACAGAGAGAGAGACGCAGAGTGTTTTAAAGAACTTAGAGGAGTTTGGCTTTGTGGGCAAGTCAAGTGGTGTCCCTCTCTCTCACTCTCTCTGTCTTGAGGTTTGGGCCCTTGGCCTTAATTATTTTTAGGCCCGTGAGTCTAGGCCCAAATAGTTAGAAATATTTTGTTTTCCTGAATTTTCAAATTAAAGGATACAAGGTTCTCATCTCCCTAAATCATAAAATTCGTACAATTATGATTATCAATTATTTAAAGGATATAAAGTTCTCATCACATTGAATGAGACTTAAAAATGATTTTACTGTAATTTTAATATATTATTTTAATAAAATTCTTCTCGGTTTAAAATTTATGCATGTCCATTAATATCTTGTATTAAAAAATATAATTTAATCAAAATAAATAATATTATTGGCCGACTCTATGTCGCGGTTAAGATTTAATTTTATATGAGCGTAAAAAAATATACAAATGTTGTGAACATGTTTATTAATATAAAAAATAAATTGTATGGAGTTGATAAAATCTTATAAAAATATTATTTGACTTAAAAAAATTAAGATGACATATTTATTTTAAAAAATATTAAGATGACAACATATTAGATTGACCTGGATCAAATTAGGTTAAGCTGTTAAATCCGCAAACCAAATCATAAAACCGTGACAAATTCATAGAGAGCAAATCAAAACAAATTATAAAATTCAATTTTCAATCAACCTAATATTGAAGGATAAAATTTAAAAAATAATAATTCGATTCAACTCAAATTAACTCACCAAATTCATGACTTGAGTCATAAGAACAAGATATACAACCCTATTAAAAACAAATTAAAATAAATTACAAATTAAGCTTAATTCTAAATAAATATAATATTAAAAATAAAATTATATATATATATATATATATATTATTTTAGCGAATAGTACTTTATAAAGAATTAAGAATAAATTAACCTTTTCTTTTAGTTTTTGTTAAATAAATATAGGATGATATATAGCATAAGAAGTAACGATTTGGTTTTTAATACTTCCATATGGAAATGAAATGATAAAGAAAACAAAAGCAAGAAACAAAGATTATCCTTATTCGTTAAAATATCTTATTGCATTTTAAATGGGGTTGGCTAAAATTTGAAAGTGATTTTTATTTAAAATTATCTTTTTAATTTTTGAATAATTTTTTTAAAAAAATAATAAAATATTATTTTAATATATTTCTAAATAAAAAATATTTTAAAAAAACATTTCCTAACATCCTAATAAGAACTTGTATTGAAACACATTCGACCTACTGCCCTGCAGGTTCCCAATTACGATAAAGCTCATCAAGACCATCATGATCAAGATTCTTTATGTAAATGCCATCGTCTTTTACAGTCCAAACGCAGTTCTTCCACATGCATTTGTAGAAGAGGAGAACGTCATGCCAAAACACTTTGAACACGGCATGAGCATCATCCTTGTTCACATCACACCAGAACAGTGTTCTAAGGAAGAAATCCTCTCTGAAACTCCATGTGAAATTATCGCCTGCTGAAAGACAGTGGAAGCCCAGATCATCGTCTTTCGACTTGCAATGAACAGACAGCTCCCTGTTATTGCTTAGTCCATTGACAACATACACATGCCATTTTGTGAATTCATATAGAATACGTTCCTTCTTGGCTGCTACAAAACAATATTGGTGAATAAAATTGATGGCCAACGCCAGAACAAGTGCTGTAACCACAACCTTGTTGATGATCCTGGGGGCATTCATCATTGGTGAATGGCTATTTCTATGAGCCAACATGTGATTTTTGTGAATTGGGATCGATCTTTCAAATATTTATCTACTTTTTAGAGGTGTGTATATTTATATATATAATGTGATTGCATGGGTAATTAATTAATTTCTTCTGCAATCATGGCTTTAATTTTGCAGCGTGATATAGAATTAAAATGGCATAAATGGGTATCATGCCTTGTTAGCTCAAATTTATAGAGGAATTTAGCATTTATAGAGGAATTTAGCAGTGTTGTTAAACGGGACAGGTCCGACAATTCAACTCATGCCCTACCGTGAGTTAATTTAAAAAAAATTAAATAGGAGTTGATTTGCTTAAACATAGAGGACTCGGCGGGTCAATCATTTATTGATTCGGGTTAACTCATTTAATATGTAAAAAATTATAAAAGTGTTTAGGATGGTTTCTGCTTCTACTTTTAGGAATAGTTATGAAACCTAATCCGGCCTGACAGATTGACCCGGGACCTGGGCAACACAGGGCCTTGACTAGGTTTTAAATAGGCAAAACTCGGGCTTGAAGTTGGCCAGATTAAACCTAGGCAACCTGGCAAATCAACCCAGAACTTGGGTGAGACCCAATTTTTTTATATCTTTTTTTAATAAACCCAAAAAATATAAATATTATTTTCAATATAAAATTTTATTTTTAACAAAATTTCTCAGGTCAACTCATGTGACTTAAGACCCGACCCCTTGGTCGAGTCAACCACTTGGCCAAGTTTAATAACTATACTTTTAGATGCTTTTTAAAAGTTTTTTAACTTGAAAAAAATATTAAATTGATGCTTTTTTAGTACTTTTATAATGATTTTGATGTGCTAATATAAAAATAAAAATAAAAATAAAAGATCTGAAAAAAAATTCTTTTAATTTATTTTCAATAAAAAAAATAATTTTAAAAAACATCACAAACCCAAACTTCGCCTATATGATTCTAAAATTCACATTACCTTCTTTGTCCTCTCTTTTCTCCATCCTTTTATATTTACAATAATACTAATTTTATAGCTACCCACAACTAGAATTTTACAATTTACCAATAAAATATTCTATCATTAGTTAGAAACTGATTCTGCCAGCAAGAACCTCTACCGACAGGCACACATACAGTTACTATTTGTCAAAAAAACATTCCTTGATGATTCTAGTTTTGTCAATTATTCCATTGGTAATATAATCACCGATGGATTTATATACTGAAAAAGCGTGTCAATAAAAAAAAATACTTGTTTTATTTCATAGATATTTTCATCAATGAATATGACATATCACCAACAAAAATATTGTATGCAATTTCATCGGTGATTTTTTAATATTACTGATGGAATTAAATTGTCGATGATTAAACAATGAGAATGACATTTGCAGTAATTCTTTTTCAACTCTCTGGAATATACAGACAGACTTAATCCGTTGGTAAAACTGTCTGTAATGATTTAAAAATATTTTTTAAAAAGAAAAGTCTATTAAACAAGGTAGCAAATAGTTAAAAGAAATGAAATAAAATTAAATTAAATTAAAAATCAAATATTTATTACAAATTTAAAGATTTATCAGTTCAAATACAATTCATCTAAAAGAAAGGGGCTGAATGAGGAGGAGACGGGTCTTTGCTGGGACCGGGGGGCGATAAAGGGGAGCATGTGACTACCCATGTGTGATTTCAGCTTCATGTATAATCGTCGGAGTATGGCCATCTGAGCAGCAATATGAACAATCTGAGCTTCAACTTGTTGGTTTAAAATCACCTCGAACTACAGAGATTGAGTACTCAGAACCAATTACAAGCATCCAATGGTTGAAACATTTCAGATCATCTGCAAATCCTTAATTATAGTACAAGATAAATGTTGAGATCTATTTAACAATATAAGTCTCACATATCGAAGCTTCAACAAGTGCTTTATTTTTTACTTTTCTTTTAAGGATGAACAAGTACCTGCATGAAATTAAATGAATGTTTTGAATTAAAAAAAAAGATAATAGAAATTTAATAGTACTCTTGAATCATTATCAATTATCTATATAAATTTAAATTTTTATATATTTATTGAAATTTCCAGCTCAACAATAAAATTGAAAAAATATAAAGTGAACCCATTGAATAAGTCATTTTTTATTTCATTACAAAACACCCAAATCACAAAATCAAAATCAATTTCATCAAATTACAAACAAATATAATTTTTTTAAATCTCAGACAAATTCTAACACGTACAAATCATACATTCATACAACAAGTTTCTATCAGAAAAAACTATAAAACAAGTAAACACACAAACAAACTACAATTGTATTTGTTTGTAATTTCATCAAATTACAAAAAAATACAATTTTTCAAAATCTCAAACAAACCCTAACATGTACGAATCATACATTCACATAATAAATTTCTATAAAAAAAACTATAAAACAAATAAACACACAAACAAAATACATATATACTACAAAAATATACAATAAAAAATAACATTTTAAAATTAAGTTCAAAATAAATAAAAAAATAGTAGTTTTGCTTACTTGATGTGGAGAATCCAAAAAAAATTAAATCAGAACAAGAATGCTGACAGACTTAGTATTAGGGTGGCCAAATTTATGGTGAGAGGTTGATTTTGTGATAAAATAGAGGGTTTATGTTGTGTTGCAAAGCTGATGGATGAAGAAGAATAAACGAGAGAGGGTCACTCACCAGGTCATAATTTATTACTAACAGATTTACATATGGATTTTACAAACATGTTCATTTCATTGGTAATTCCCTCTATATAAATAATATATCATTGTACCTTTTGATTTTTTTTTAATTCATTATTTTTCACTGTAATTCCCTCAGTAGATACTGAGTGAATATTTTCATCGTTATTCAATGATGGACGCAATGAGAGACTAATATGTCGGTAAAGTTCACAATCTACCAATAAAAAATTTACGTCGGTATTTCTGTTTGTATTTATTAATTTTCTGGTAGTATATGGGTCCATACATGTATGCTACTAGCATACTCATTTGGTATTGTTGTATTATACAGTACATTGTCACTTGTGTTGTACTTGGGCTAATAAGCTCGTAACTCCTTTAATTTTTGTAATTTTCTTAAAGTGGCCATCTACCAATTAATTTTTGTAACATGGCCCTCGTATTTATATATATTTTGTTACTCAAATATACGTTATTACTTCCAAATCTCTAGATATTAGAAGTTGAGTTGATATCATGAGTGGGATCAGTTGCTCACTCTCTTTCTTTTAATCCAGGATTAAGTTCATAAGTTTATGCAATTTTATCATGATTTTATAATTGAGTCGCGGTGTAGATAGATAATTAAGGCTAACTTAATCCCATATAATTAAAAGATAGAGAGCACTGGGTCCAATGCATCAAGCCAATTGATTTGCGTTCAATATATGGATTTCGATTAAATAACTTG
>Ga0325401_1001599_pt1 | contig 19306 bp, 16 predicted proteins | sample PopdelMetagenome_FD_205666 | JGI IMG/M metagenome (GOLD analysis project Ga0325401, IMG submission 205666) | Populus deltoides microbial communities from Bellville, Georgia, United States - Xylem-PdKOR-R2 | ecosystem: Host-associated > Plants > Phyllosphere > Stem > Wood/Secondary xylem | place... | reverse complement strand
GCTCTGGTACGGCCGCTCCCGCTTCGACACGACGGACTTCGACCGGATGGCACGGCAGCGGCAGGTGCAGGAGGCCATCCTGCAGCAGTTCGAGCCCGCGAACGTGCTCGTCAAGTTCCAGGACATCGCCTCCGCCGGCGTGCAGGTGGTGGGCACCGACGTGCCGTCGGTGATGCTGCCCGGCTTCGTCGAGCTCGGCACGAAGGCGCGGGGGCAGGAGGTCGCGAAGCTCGAGCTCGTGCCGCCCCTCGTCGACAACGCGTACCCCGACTACGAGCAGATCCACGCGCTCGTCGGCGAGTCGGTGAATCCGCCGGAGCTCAGCGCGGACTGAGGCCGCGCCGAGCGGCGCACGCGCCCGCGCTCAGAGGTCGGCGTGCAGCTGCCACACCTTCTGGGCCGAGTCGCGCCAGGTGAATGCGGCCGCCCGGTCGAGGCCGGCGTACCGCAGGCGCTCGGCCAGCGAGTGGTCGCTCGCCACGGACGAGATCGCCGCGGCGAGCCGATCGGGGTATCCGCCGGCATCCTCCCGCTCCACCATCAGACCGGCGTCCGCAGCGAGCTCAACCACCGCCGGTGCGTCGGAATGCACCACAGGCGTTCCGAGGCTCATGGCCTCGAGCACGGGCAGCGCCATGCCATCGGAGACGGCGGCGTGCACGACCACCGTAGCTTGACGCAGGAGAACGGCGAGGTCGGGATCGGACACCGGACCGAGGTACGTCACCCTGTCGCCCACGTTCCACTCGGCCGCGAGGGACGCGACGTCGACCTCGTCCGCGTCGACCGGCCCCACCACCACGAGGAGCAGGTGTGCGTCGGCGCCGCTCGCGAGCGAGCGGATGAGCGGCTCGAGACCCAGCTGGCGGCCGTTCCCTCCTACAGCGAGGACGTACCGCCCGGGGAGGGCGAAACGCTGCGCCCGGTCCCGAGAATCGACGGGCAGGAGGAGCTTCGAGGAGACGGCCGCCTCGATCACCCGGATTCGGTCCCCGAAGTCGAGGAAGTCGGAGAGCCCCTCCCCGACCGCGTGCGTCGGGACGACGACCGCGTCGGCGTAACGGTGCGCCCGCTTGACCATCCCACGCACCCATGACGCCTTACGAGCCGGAACGAGCTCGGGCCGGGTCAGCGGCGTCGCATCCTGCACGGTCACCGCGATCTGGTGGCCCGGGTCCTTCGCGCGGTCGTGGCGGGAGAGGGGCGCAAGCAGACCCGGCGCGTGCACCATCCCCTTCCCGGGGAGCCGGGTGATCCCGTGCTGCCAAGCGAGCTGGAGCTCGCGCCGGGCCAAGGAGGTTGAGTGCAGCGACGCGAGTCCTGGCAGCCGGGCGGCGACGATGTCGCGTTCGGCGTCCGACCTCGATGTCAGCACGCCGCTCACCTCGCAGTCGTGCGGTGCCGTCTCGATGAGCGCCCTCGTCAACTCCTCGGCGTATCGCGCGGCGCCTCGGTCGCCTTCGAGCACGTCGTCAACAATGACCCGGAGCGTGGTGGTCACGCGGGCTCGACGCTCATATCGGTCATCCAGTCACGAAGTGCCATCCGCCAATCGCGCATGGGCGCGATCCCGACGCCCTCCCACGCTTGGTGACCTAGGACCGAGTAGAGCGGCCGTGGTGCGGGTCTGGGGAATGCATCGCTCGTCACCGGGGTGACGCGAGCCGGATCGAGCCCGGCGGTGTCGAAGATTTTCTGCGCGAACTCGAACCAGGTGGCGCTTCCCGAGTTGGTGCCGTGATAGATCCCGAAGGGCGCACCGTCGTCGAGGAGGAGGAGGATCCTCCGGGCCAGATCGGCTGACGAGGTCGGCTGCCCGGTCTGGTCGGTCACCACCGAGACGGTATCCCGCTCGCGGGAGAGCCGGAGCATAGTCGATGCGAAGTTCGGCCCTCTGCTGCCATACAACCACGCAGTGCGCACTAGGTAGGTGCGGTCGCCGTTCCCCTCGAGCACCCGGAGCTCGCCCTCCGCCTTCGACCTCCCGTACGACGAAACTGGAGACCGCTCGGAGTCCTCCGCATACGGTTCGCGCGAGGTGCCGTCGAACACGTAGTCGGTCGAGAGATGCACGAGCGTCGCTCCCACCGAGCGGCAGGCGGTCGCAAGCAGACCCGGCCCCACGCCGTTCACGGCGAACGCGGCCGCCTCGTCCTGCTCCGCCCCGTCGACATCCGTATACGCCGCTGCGTTGATCACCACATCCTGGCCGCGCACCGCGTCCCTCACGGCCCCAGCGTCTGTGATGTCGAGGTCCGCACGGGATGCGGCGGTCACATCCCTGCCGGCGAGCCCACGGAGGAGCTCGTGGCCGAGCATGCCGCCGGCACCCGTGACAAGATATCGCATCAGACCAGTGCCGCGCGGGCCTTCAGCGGCTCCCACCAGGCGCGGTTGTCGCGGTACCACTGCACGACATCGGTAAGACCCTGCTCGAATTGGATCAGCGGACGGTAACCGAGCTCCTCCGATATCTTGCCAGTGTCGACCGAGTACCGCAGGTCGTGACCGAGCCGGTCGGCGACCCGATCCACGTAGGACCAGTCACGCCCCGTCGCCTCGAGCAGCATGCCGGTCAGCTCTCGATTGGTGAGCTCGGTGCCGCCGCCGATGTTGTAGATCTCACCGGGCCGCCCGGCGGCGAGAACAAGAGCGATCCCGCGAGTGTGGTCGTCCACGTGCAACCAGTCGCGGATGTTGCCGCCGTCGCCGTACAACGGCACGTGGCGATCATCGATCAGATTGGTCACGAACAGCGGAATGACCTTCTCCGGGAAGTGGAAAGGCCCGTAATTGTTCGAGCACCGGGTGATTAGCACGGGTAGACCGTGGGTGCGGTGATAGCTGCGCGCGATGAGGTCGCTCCCCGCCTTCGAGGCGGAGTAGGGCGAGTTGGGCTCCAGGGGCCGGTCCTCCGCCCACGACCCTTCCCTGATCGAGCCGTAGACCTCGTCGGTGGACACGTGCACGAAGCGTTCAATGCCGTGCCGTAGTGCAGCGTCGAGCATCCGCTGGGTGCCGAGCACGTTGGTCTCGACGAAAACCGCTGACTCGCGCACCGAGCGGTCGACGTGCGACTCCGCTGCGAAGTGGACGATGGAGTCGACCTCGGGGACGAGGCGGTCAAGGACGGCGTCGTCGCGGATGTCGCCGTGCATGAACGAGTACCTCGGCGACGAAGACACCGACACCAGGTTCGCGGGATTGCCGGAGTAGGTGAGGGCATCGAGGACGACGACCTCGGCGCCCTCGAGCCCGGGGTACGCGTCCTCGAGTGTGCGGCGCACGAAGTTCGAGCCGATGAACCCCGCACCGCCGGTCACGAGAATCCTCACAGAAGCCCCTTCATCCAGTTCCGGTCGGGAATCGAGTGTAGTGGGCGGGCCGCGAGCGGTCGGAGTGTCCCGCGAAGAGGTGTCATGCGAGCACTAGCGACCGCGAGGGGACCCGGGTTACATTCACTCGGTCGAACAACGTCTCCGGGGGGAACGAATGGGCAGAATCGGGGTACGCGCCGTCGCGGCGCTGGGTATCGGGATCTTCTTGGCCATCGCGGGTGCCACGAGCGCCAGCGCGGCACCGACCGACGACGTCATCGATGCTGTCAACCAGGAGCGCGCCTGGAGGGGCATCACACCGCTGGTGCAGGACGCGACGCTCGATCGGGTCGCGCAGGAGTGGGCTCAGACGATGAGCTCCACGGCCAACTTCCAGCACAGCACTCACCAGTGGCGTGCCGACCGCATCCCGAAGGGCTGGACGAGCCACGGCGAGAATATCGCCTACGGCTTCCGTACCCCCGGGGAGGTGATGTACGGCCGTTCCGGCAGCGCCGGGTGGATGGGGTCGGATGGGCATCGCGCTAACATCCTTCGTCCGGGATACACCCACATCGGTATGGGCTTCGTCGCCTCGGGTAACTACTGGGTGCAGATCTTCGCCGGCTACCCGGCCTCTGCGGCCCCGAGTCAGCCGGTGAAGGGACCTTGGCCGCTCGCGCGTCCTGCTTACTCGTCCACCATCTACGAGCTGGTGTCGGCGAACGGCGTGGTCACGCCGACCCCCATCGACTACAACCGCTGGCAGACCGTCTACGGGGGGACGCGCCCGACCAACGCCTCGACTGATTACGTGAAGTACCCATGGTCGCCCACCGTCTACGCGGTCACCTACTGGCCGGGCGGCGAGTCGAAGTGGATGTGGGAGGCCTTGACCTCTGTGCAGTGGAACACCGCCGGCCAGCCCCGGCCCCGCAACGCCGGCTGGATCGCGGGCAGCAGGATCCACAAGTGGGGCACCGGTCCCGAGCTGTTCCTCACCGGCGCCGACGAGGTCGTCCACAAGCTCACCGGCAAGGAGTGGGCCGACACCGGGAACAAGGGCTTCGAGACCCGCGCCGACCAGGGCTACCTTAGGCTGACCTGGAGCCCGGAGATCGTGTTCTCGGCGGATACGAAGAGCGCGGACCCCGGGAAGCCGGTCACGTCGGCGAGCTGGAACGCCGCTGCGAACCCGAGCCCTCTCCAGCGGCAGAGGTTCACCGGCGACGAGTTCTACATGTATGCGGGCTCGGGTGACATCTTCTACGCCGGCCCGACCATGGAGCGCGCCATCACCTACCCGGAGTGGGTGGGCGCCGGGAAGCCCTCGCCGGAGCTGCGGACTCGCTGAGACGCCGGGGAGGAGAGGCGGCAGCCGACCTGCCGCCTCTCCTCCCCCTAGACTCTTCAGCGTGCAGATTCGGGAGCTGTCCGTACCGGACTCGTACGAGATAACGCCGAGAGCCTTCGAGGACGACCGCGGTGTCTTCCTGGAATGGTACCGAGCGGACGTGCTGTCGGAGTGGCTCGGCCGACCCGCGCTCGAGCTGCGTCAGGCCAACACTTCCGTGTCGGGCCGGGGCGTGCTCCGCGGCATCCACTTCGCCGACGTCCCTCGGGGTCAGGCCAAGTACGTGACCGCCCTGTATGGAGCCGTGCTCGATTTCGTCGTCGACATCCGGGTGGGTTCACCGACTTTCGGCCGATGGGATTCGGTGCTCCTCGATGACGCCGACCGCCGGGCGGTCTTTCTGTCGGAGGGCCTCGGGCACGCGTTCATCGCGCTCACCGAAGGCGCGGTGGTGAGCTACCTCGTCTCCGACGTCTACCGCCCCGATCGTGAGCACGGGGTGGATCCCCTCGATCCGGCGATCGGGCTCGATCTGCCTGCCGCCGCGGGCACGCCCCGACTCTCGGAGAAGGACGCCGCGGCTCCCGGACTCGAGGCGGCACGGGAGGCGGGCACGCTGCCGGAATGGTCGGCCATGCGACGGTTTTACGACGATCAGGGGTCTACGGAGGGAGCGTCCTGATGCGGGGAATTATTCTGGCGGGCGGATCGGGGTCGCGGCTCTGGCCGATCACACGGGGTATCTCCAAGCAGCTGATGCCCATTTACGACAAGCCGATGATCTACTATCCGCTCTCGACACTCATGATGGCGGGTGTGCGCGAGGTGCTCATCATCACGACGCCCCACTACAACGAGCAGTTCCGCACGTTGCTGGGCGACGGCAGCGAGCTCGGGATGAGCATCCAGTACGCCGAGCAGCCCTCTCCCGACGGCCTCGCACAGGCTTTCCTCATCGGCGAGAAGTTCATCGGCGATGAGAGCGTCGCCCTGGTGCTCGGCGATAACATCTTCCACGGCGCCGGTCTCGGCACCGCGCTCCGCCGCAACCACGAGATCGAGGGCGGCCTCATCTTCGCGTACCGCGTGGCGGACCCCACCGCGTACGGGGTGGTGGAGTTCTCTGACGACATGCGCGCCGTGTCGATCGAGGAGAAACCGGCGCATCCCAAGAGCAACTACGCGGTGCCCGGGCTCTACTTCTACGACAACGACGTCGTGGAGATCGCCAAGCGCATCGAGCCCTCCGCGCGGGGCGAGCTCGAGATCTCGACGGTCAATGAGCGGTATCTCGAGCGCGGCGACCTCCAGGTGCAGGTGCTCGACCGCGGTACCGCATGGCTCGACACCGGCACCTTCGAGTCGATGATGCAGGCCTCCGAGTACGTACGGGTGATCGAGGACCGGCAGGGATTCAAGATCGGCTGCATCGAGGAGGTCGCCTGGCGCGCCCGATGGATCGATGACGAGCAGTTGAGGACCATCGGACGCGCCCTGGAGAAGAGCGGCTACGGACGCTACCTGCTCGCGCTCGCCGACGCCTAGCAGACCCGTCGGGGCGTGGATACGACGGGGCCTAACTCGACTCGGTCGCTTCCATCGGATGCGCCCCTTTCTGGGGCGTCTCCCGCAGCGCGCGTGCTTCTAGGATCGGCACGACGCCACCTCAGTCGGTAGGATTTCATGCGCATCCCAGCAGCTCCCATACTCGTTCTGACACTCGTCGGCACCGTTGCGACGCCGACGTGGGCGGCCGCTGCGCTGCTTCCCGGCCAGCAGGTATATGCGTCGGACCTGTTGTCCGCCCTGATCGTGTCCTCGTCCTTGCCGACAGGGTATGCCGAGTCGGCTTTCGGGCCCTGGCTGGACGACGACCGCGACGGATGCAACACGCGTGCCGAGGTCCTCATCGCCGAGTCCGAGGTCGAGGCAGGACTCATAGGTCCGTGCGATGTGATCTCCGGACGCTGGTACTCGCGGTACGACGGCAGGACCTGGAGCACTCGTGGGGACGTGGAGGTCGACCGCCTCGTCGCGCTCGAGGAAGCGTGGCTCTCCGGTGCCGATTCCTGGACCTCGGGTCAGCGTGCCGCGTTCGCCAACGAACTAGATCTTCCCGCGTCGCTTTCCGTCGTCACTGCGACCGTACGGTCGTCGAAGGGGGCGAAGGACCCCGCAGCCTGGCTTCCGCCGCTCGACGAGGCGAGGTGCGAGTACGCGATCAACTGGATGAGCGTCAAGTACCGGTGGTCGTTGCGCATAGATCCCGATGAGAAAGCAGCACTCGCGTCCGTCCTGGCCGGTGATTGCGGCCGGCTGTCGATCCCAGTGCCGGAGCGCAAGGTCGTGACCCTGAGCCCACCAGAGCCATCAGGATGGCCGCTGTACAAGATCGTGTATGACGCGTCCATCTACGAACTGGTGACGAACTCCGACGGGTCGCAGTCGGCGCTCCCGCTGAGTTTCGACCGATGGCGGGACGTCTACCGATTCAAGCCCCCGATTCGGAAGGGTAGCGACTTCGTCAAGTACCCCTGGTCGCCGACCGGCTACGCAGTGACCTTCTGGCCGGGCGGCGAATCGGCCTGGCAGTGGGCCCGGTTGACCTTCGCGCAATGGCGTACGGCCGGTCAGCCCGCCTTCCGAACGGCGGGATGGATCAAGGGAAGCTACTACTACAAGTGGGGCACATCGCCCGAGCTCTTCGTCGAAGGGGAGGATGAGGTCGTCCACAAGCTCACCGGCCCCGAATGGGCTGCGTCCGGATTCCGACCCTATGTTGATCGGGTCGGGGAGGGCTTCATGAAGCTTAGCTGGAACGGGGACATCGTGCGGAACCGACCCCACGGCGATTCGAAGGTCGAGTACTTCGAGTGGGTCGAGGCAGGTTTCCCAACGCCGCAGGTCGTTCAGCGCCTGCCGGGCGACAACTTCAGCCGCTTCCCCGACACCCGAGAGATCTGGTATTCCGGACCGAGTATGAGCAGGCCGGTCACCTTCGCTGAGTGGACTGCCGCCGGACGGCCTGCTCCTCAAGTGATGATGCCCGGACCACCGCCCCCGGTCACCGGCACGCGAGACGGGCCGATCTATTACGAGAACTGCGCGGAGGCGCGCCGGCAGGGCAAAGCGCCCCTCATTCGTCCATTCCCCGGTTATGAGTATCCTCGACTCGACCGGGACGGGGATGGGGTGGCCTGTCAGCCACTCGAGTGATTCGTCGGAGGCACCTCTCGCGGAGGCCGCCCGAGGAACTCAGAGCGCGCGCATACGCGCGACGGCTTCGTGACTCTCACCGTCGAACTCGACGAGCCCGCCGTTGACGAGGATGGCGCGCTCGCACAGGTCCGCCACCATGTTCAGGTCGTGGCTGACGACGACGAGCGTCTTGCCCGCCGCGTGTAGCTCGCGGATTTTCGCGAGGCACTTGCGCTGGAACGGCTCGTCGCCGACGGAAAGGATCTCGTCCACGAGCAGGATGTCCACCTCCGTGTGGATCGCCACGGAGAAGGCGAGCCGGAGGAACATCCCCGACGAGTAGTGCTTCACCTCCGTGTCGATGAAGGTGCTGATCTCGCTGAACTCCACGATCTCGTCGAAGCGCGCGTCGATCTCCTTCTGCGTCATCCCGAGGATGGCGGCGTTGAGGTAGATATTCTCGCGCCCGGAGAGGTCGGGGTGGAAGCCGGCGCCCACTTCGATGAGCCCTGCAACGCGTCCGCGCGTGAGCACCTCGCCCGCGTCGGGCTGCAGCACGCCGGAGATGAGCTTGAGCAGGGTCGACTTGCCCGAGCCGTTGAATCCGAGCAGGGCGACCGACTCGCCCTCGCCGATCTCGAACGACACCCCGCGGAGCGCGGTGAACGACGATGCCAGCGGCTTCCGCCGGATGGCGGCGATGAACGACTCCTTGAGCGAGTGCGTGTGCCGGAGCAGGAAGCTCTTCTCGAGCCGGCGCACGAGGATACGGGCGCCGTTCGGCGCCTCCGCCACCTGGTTAGAGGTCCTGGGCAAAGCGGCCCTCCAACCGGCGGAACACGAACTGGCCGAGCGCCAGGATGAGAAGCGACACACCGAGGCCGGCCAGCCCGTACGTCCAGAGGTCCGGCGGCAGCGGCGCGGAGCCGTCCGTCGTCGGATACCAAAAGCCTCCGTGCATCAGCTCCACCGCGGCGGTCAGCGGGTTCAGCTGGTAGAGCACGAGTGCCCAGTCCGGCATGATCGCCGCCACGGCTGTCCACTGGTAGAGCACCGGCGACGCCCAGGTCGCCACCAGCACGATCAGCTCGACGAAGTTCTGCGAGTCGCGGAACGACACGTTCACCGAGCCGAACAACAGGCTCAGCCCGGTGGCGAGCACGACGAGGATGGTCATGGCGAGCAGGATGCCGAGCACCTGTACGACGGTGGGCGACCAGCCCACCAGCAGGCACACCACGGCGAGCACCAGGGCCTGCGGGAGGAAGTTGACGACGGCCACGAGGGTGGACGCCACCGGGAACAGCTCACGGGGCAGGTAGATCTTCTTGATCAGCGCCGCGTTGTCCACGAGCGAGCGCGTTCCGTTGCCGAAGGCTTCGCTGAACAGGTTGACCACGATCAGACCGGAGAACAGGTACACCGGATAGCTCGGCACGGTGGCGTTCAGCTGCAGGAACACTCCGAGGGCGAGGAAGAACACCGCGAACTGCGTGACGGGCTTGACGTAGGACCACAGCCACCCGAGGGCGGAGCCCCGGTACCGCACCTGCACCTCCTTGCGGACGAGCAGGGACAGCAGGTACCGACGCGTGAAGACGTCGACCAGGCCCGAACTGCGTCCCGGCCGGACGAAGCCGTCGAGCTCGCCCACGGCCGAGGGTCGGCTCACTCCGTCCGTCCCCGCGCGGGGAGGCCGAGAGTGCGCCGCCAGGCCCGCTCGGAGGTGATGTGGGGCAGGCTCTTCCGGTAGGCGCGGCGCAGCCTCACCCAGCGCACACGCAGGAGCACGAAGCGCGTGACCGCCGACCACAGCAGCGAGCGGAAGGTGTCGCGGTCGCGCACGTGCCAGGCCACGGCCGACCCCTCCGCATTCGTCACTGCGACGCTGTCGTGGGCGGGAATGTCCCACCACGGGATGGCGCGGGGGAGGTGCCGCTCGGGGGCCCGGTCGCTGCCCGGTCGGAGAGGCGCCACGGCGTGGTGCCACACGTTGCGGGCGAGGAAGCGGACCACGGCGCGCCCGCGGGGCCGTGGAACGTCGAAGACAAGCGCCGACTCGGGAAACCGCTCGAAGTCGGCGAGGTCGCGGATCATCCGGGTCTCGCGGTAGTCGGCGGACTCCGAGCGGATGCGCGGCAGGCGCGTGAGGAGCTCGGGGTGCAGCGCGCGCGGACCGCGGAGCACATTGTTGTACGCCTCCTGCCGCAGCTTCACCGTGTAGTAGTCCATCGAGAGCAGGTGGCGTACGTCCGACGCGAGGTTGCTGAGCGGGAGACGCCCGCCCCGCTCGTGCGGGGAGTGCAGCAGCGCCGCGACGAGACGGTTGCGCGCGTGGTAGTACGCCTGCCAGTCGCGCGAGTCGTCCTTGTCGACCCAGGAGACGTGCCACACCGCAGCGCCGGGAAGGCTCACCGTGGAGTACCCGTGATCCTTCGCCCGCAAGGAGTACTCGGCGTCGTCCCACTTGATGAACACGGGCAGTGACAGCCCGACCTCGCGGATGACTTCGACCGGGATCATGCTCATCCACCAGCCGTTGTAGGCGACGTCCATCCGTTGGTGCATCCAGCGCGTCGCGCGCAGGCTCGACGCTGCGAAGTCGTGGCGGGTCGTGATGATCGGGCCCCACAGGAACGGCCACGTGTCGATGGCCTCGCCGAAGGCGTGTAGCTTCGTCTTGTCGTACATGTCGAACATGTGCCCGCCGACGATCGTGGGCTCCAGGGTGAGGCGGGAGAACATGAGCGAGCGCCGGATGCTCTCCGGTTCGACCGTCACGTCGTCGTCGAGGAGCATCAGGTAAGACGACGTCCCCGCGGAGAGCGTTTCGATCATCCCGCGGGAGAACCCGCCCGACCCGCCCGCGTTGACCTGCTCGATCAGGCGGAGCCGTCCTCCGAGCGCCGCTTCCACCCCGGCGAACCCAAACTCGTCCCGCACCTTCCGCGAGCCCTGGTCGACGACGTAGACCCGGTCGATCCCGTCCAGCACGTCGGCGTCGGACGCGAGCGTGCGCAGCACCTCGAGGCAGTACTCGGTCCGATTGAGGGTGGTGATCGATATCGACATCCGACGATCCGCTCCCTCCCGGCTCGTGCGCTCGGGCGCCCTCCAGTCGGCTTCGACGAGTGCGAAGTCGTCGCTGCGCGAGATGAGGTCGAACCAGTACCAGCCGCCGTCGATGAAGTTGTCGAAGCTCAGCTCGAACTCGGCCGTGCCGTCCTCGTCGGGCTGGATGGAGTCGACCATCTGCACCACCCCGCGCGCGTTGGAGCGGTACACGATCACGTCGCCGCGCCCGCGGGTCTCCACGTGCAGGGTCACGCCGTCGAGCCGCGTCCAGCGTCGCCAGTAGCTGGCCGGGAACGCGTTGAAGTAGGTGGAGAGCGACACCCGGCGGTGCAGGCCGGGCCTCAGCCCGCGGCGCCCGTCGAGCATCGGCACGGCGTTGTGCTGCGTCATCCGGAGCGGGGTGGTGACCACGTCCGAGGGAAGCCCCGCCCGCTGACGGCTCGCGGTGCCGTCGCTCGGCCAGACGTAGCTGACCTGCTGCGACCACTCGTCGGGGTCGACGTACAGCGGGGTCACGTCGGGTTCGGACGCCGACGGGAACACGACCTTCTGCAGGATCAGCGGCTCGGGCATTCTCAAACCCTCGAGCCGCTGAGCGCCGGCCGGAGCTTGTTCTCGAACATCGACAGCGCCGAGCCGATGGCCATGTGCATGTCGAGGTACTGGTAGGTGCCGAGGCGCCCGCCGAAGAACACGTCGCGCTCCCCGGACTGCATCTCGCGGTACTGCAGGAGGCTCGTGCGGTCGGACGCGGTGTTGATCGGGTAGTACGGCTCGTCGTCACGGCCGGCGAACCGCGAGAACTCCCGCATGACCACGGTGCGGTCGGCGGGGTAGTCGCGCTCGGGGTGGAAGTGACGGAACTCGTGGATGCGCGTGTACGGCACGTCGCGGTCCGCGTAGTTCATCACGGAGGTGCCCTGGAAGTCGCCGATCGGCAGGATCTCCTGCTCGAAGTCGAGGGTGCGCCACGCGAGCTCCCCGCCCGCGTAGTCGAAGTAGCGGTCGACCGGACCCGTGTACACGATCGGGATGCGACCGACGCTCGAGCCCTTGCTCGCCTCCTGCGCCTCGTCGAAGAAGTCGGTGTCGAGCCGCACCTCGATGCGCGGGTCGCTCGCCATCCGCTCCAGCAGGGCGGTGTACCCGTCGACGGGGAGGCCCTCCCACGTGTCGTTGAAGTACCGGTTGTCGTAGGTGTACCGCACGGGGAGGCGCGTGATGATGTCGGGAGAGAGGTCGGTGGGGTCGGTCTGCCACTGCTTCGCCGTGTAGTCGCGGATGAACGCCTCGTAGAGGGGGCGTCCGATCAGCGAGATCGCCTTCTCCTCGAGGTTCTGCGCCGATCCGCTGGTGAACTCGGACGCCTGCTCCGTGATCAGGGCGCGGGCGGAGGCGGGCGAGTGCGCGGCGCGGAAGAACTGGTTGATGGTGCCGAGGCCGATCGGGAGCGGGTACACCTCGCCGCGGTAGTTCGTGTACACGTGGTGCCGGTAGGCGGTGAATCCGCTGAAACGGTTGACGTACTCCCACACGCTGCGGTTGGAGGTGTGGAACAGGTGCGCCCCGTACCGGTGGATCTCGATGCCCGTCTCGGGCTCGCGCTCGCTGTAGGCGTTGCCGCCGATGTGCGACCGGCGGTCGATCACGAGCACCTTGAGCCCGAGTTCCGACGCGGCCCTCTCGGCGATGGTGAGGCCGAAGAAGCCCGAGCCGACGACGAGGAGGTCAGCGGTCATGCGGAGGATGCCCTTCGATCGGGGTGGCGAGCGACGATCCAAGATAGCCGATGGCGGTCAGTGCTCCCGGGCGGCGCGGCCGTCCTCCGCCGATCCGGCGCCGGAGACCGCGCGCAGTCAGAGCGGTCCCTGCTGGAGTTGCCGGAGCATGTCGTCCATCGTGGCGCGGATGCCGGCGGGGAGCGGGGTCCGTGCCCGTCGGTCGAGGTCGGACCAGACCACGGAGCGCAGACGCAGATCCAGCCCCTGGAGCGACGCGGCGGGCGACGACCCCAGCATCACGTGCGGGTGGCCCTTCGCGAGCAGCCGGAAGTGGCCTAGCAGCTGACTGATGGTGACGGCGTCGCCGGACGCGAGCACTTTCACCACCTCGATCCGCCCGCGCTCGACCGTCTCCCGCTCGGCCCGTTCGACCACGTCGAGCACGAGCTCGGCGCAGTCGTCGATGTAGATGTAGTCGCGGGTGGTCTCGAGGGAGACGAAGATCGCCGCGGGCGTCGGCGAGAGCTGCGCCTTCGCGAGGTGCGACACGAGTCCCTGCATCTTGCCGAGCTTCTGCCCCGGCCCGTACAGGTTGGCGATGCGCCCCGCGACGACGGACACGCCGGACTCGCGGGAGAACCGGTCGAGTCGCCGTTCCGCCGCGAGCTTGAAACGACCGTAATCCGACAGAGGCGCCGGTGTGGTGTCCTCGTCGAAGGGTGCCCCGACGGCTCCTCCGTACACTCCGCCGGCGGAGGACGAGTAGAAGACGGCGCCCGCACTGCTCGCACCCCGGTCGCGCACGACATCCGCCAGTGCGTCGAGGACGACGCCGAACTCGTCGAGCTCCGCGTCGAGCTGCCCTCGGCCGCTCGAGGTGACTGCGGCGCCGGCGACCCACACCACGGCCCAGCGGGCGCCGTCGCGCGCGGCGGCGTCGATCACCTCGGCGGCGTGTGTCCGCACCTCCGCAGCGAGCCCGGGGGAGCCCCAGGGCAGCGCGACCGGTGCGTGCGCGGTCCACCCGGCTCGCCGATCGACCGCCCGGGAGACGGCGGCGCCGAGCAGTCCGCGCGCGCCGACGATCCAAGCGTGGATCACCGCGAGCGGGGGAGCCGTCGCCCGAGGGGCCCGTCGGCCGGGTCGGAGGTGATCAAGTAGGGGGGCTTCCCCATCGCCATGTTCACGTTCACCCCGATGTACTCGGCGATGATGCCGAGCGAGAAGAGGATGAATCCGGTGCTCACCAGCACGATCACGCTGAGCGACGCCCACCCCTGGATGTCGATGTCGCCCGCGAGACGCTGGAAGAAGATGATGACCGCCACCACCGCACCGACCACGGCGAGGGCGACACCGAGCACGCTCACGAGCCGTAGCCCCCGAGTGCCGGTGGAGAGCACCATCCGCCAGAAGTGGGAGAACAGTCGACGTGCGGAGTAGCCCGACACGCGTTCGCCCTCGTCGCGGAGCTCGACCGGGGAGGTTACGACGCGTCCGGCCACCCAGCCCATGGCGACATCGAGGTAGACGCCCGAGCCGGAGTACGCCGCCACGCTGCGACCGATACTGCCGAGGATGAGGCGATAGCTCTGGAAGTCCGCGGCGTTCGAACTGCCGAAGACCCGGGCGAGCACCGCCTTCGCGGTCTTCGACGCGCTGTTGCGCAGCACGCCGTGCGAGGGCGAGTTGGTGGGCTTCGCGTAAACGACGCTCGCCTGCTCGCGCATCGCGGTGTCGAGCATCCCGCCGATCGCGGCCGGGTCGTGCTGACCGTCCTCGTCGAGCGTCACGATCCAGTCGCCGCCCGACGAGGCCATACCGGCGAGCGTGGCCGCGTGCTGTCCGAAGTTACGGCTGAGCCAGATGCCGCGCACGAAGTCGTAGCGGACCTCCAGCCCGCGGATCACCTCGGCGGTGTCGTCGGGTCCGTTGTCGAAGACGAGCAGCACCTCGCGCACCTCGTAGGAATTGCCGTCGGGGGTGACGCGGCGTTCGGACAGAGGCGCGATCTCCCCGAGCACGCCGGCGAGCGTCCGGCCTCCGCGGTAGCAGGGGATCACCACCGACACGGTGTGCACCGGGGGAGCCCCCGCGTCGAGCGGCCCGGGCGCGGGGACCTCAGCAGGCACGGGATACCCCCTCGCGCGACATCCGTCGCCTGAGCCAGGAGTAGGCGAGCCGTCGAGCGCGGGCCATGGCGCGCGCCCGCATGTTGCCGACCACTAGATCGCTCGAGGAGACGACGTCAGGCCGGATCTCGCGGAGCCAATCGTGGAAGGCGGTGGCCTGCGCGGCCTGCTGAGCGACGAGTCGCACGCTCCACTGGGTGTCCGACACGCGGAAGCCGGCGAGGGTCTCGCGCACCCCGACGAAGTCGCCCTCGAGCAGCACCCGCACATAGGTCGCCTCGTCGATGAGGTAGGGCCAGCGGGAGTCCCACCATCCCACGCGCTCGAGCACTTCCCGGCGCATCATCACGCATCCGGGCTCTCCGAAGACGTTCGTGCCGGCGAGGACGGTGCGGCGCACCGCCTCGCGTCCGGTGCGCTCGCCGACCAGGCCGGCGAGCCCGCGGTCGCGCAGCACAGGACCGCTCCGGGCGTCGATGATGTCGCGGGGAGAGGCCGCGAGCACGGCGGAGGGCGCTGCTTCGAGGGCCGCGACCTGGTGCGCGACGATTCCCGGGTAGAGGAGGTCGTCTCCGCAGACCAGCTTGAGGTACTTGCCAGTGGCGGCCTGACTCACCCGGTTCCAGTTGCGCAGGGCGCCGCCGCCCGCCTCGGTGGTGAGCAGTGTGACCCGCGGATCGTTCGCATAGGCCTGCATCACGTCCCACGTGCCGTCGGCCGAGGAATGATCGGCCACGATCACCTCGAGCGAGGGATACGACTGGGCGAGGATCGAGTCGAGCGTCTCGGCCAGGTAATCGGCGTTGTTGTAGGCCGGCACGACGATCGACACCAGCGGACCGGAGAAGTCCGGAGAGTCGGGTACGGGGCGGTCGTCGGTACTGGTCATTCCGCTTCGCTGCTCTCCTCGTGGGAAACTGGCCCCCCAAACGATACCCGCCCTGCGTCGCGGGATCGGTTCACCGGCCGGGGAGGCGCGCATGAGCTCGACCGATCCGTCTCGCGTCGTCGCCGTCGTCGTCGCGTACAACAGGGTCGAGCTGCTGCGGGAGTGCCTGGAGGCGCTGTCCGCGCAGACGCGCACGCCGGACCGGGTGGTCGTGGTCGACAACGCCTCCGAGGACGGGACGGCGGACGCGGTGCGGGCCGGGTGGCCGTCGGCCGAGGTGCTCGAGCTCGGCCGCAACACGGGAGGGGCCGGCGGGTTCACCATCGGTCTCGCGCACGCCGTGGTGGAGCATTCCGCTGACCTGGTCTGGCTCATGGACGACGACACCGTTCCGGCGCCTGCGGCGCTGGCGGAGCTGCTCAGGGCGATGAGCGACGACGTCGTGCTCGCCGGGTCCCGGGTGGAGTGGGTGGACGGCACCGCGCACGGGATGAACACGCCGCGGCGGAAGCCGCTCGTCGGCTCCAGCGAGCGCGCCGCGGCCGATTCCCGCGGGGTCGTGCCCATCCGGTCGTCGTCCTTCGTGTCGATGCTGGTGCGGGCCGATCGCGTGCGCGCGGCGGGGCTGCCGATCGCCGACTACTTCATCTGGAACGACGACTTCGAGTTCTCGGTGCGCATGCTGCGGGGCGCCCGCGGCGTGCTCGCGCCGCGCAGCGTAGTGGTGCACAAGACGAGGAAGCCGGGGGCGACCGACGCCGACCCGCGCGACCGCTTCTACTACGAGGTGCGGAACAAGCTCTGGCTCTTCGGCCGCTCGCGGGGGCTGTCACTGCCGGAGAAGACGGCGTACGGCGTGTCCACCCTCCGACGCTGGGTGCGCACCTACGCGGCATCGACGGATCGGGCCGTGCTCCGGCGCGCCTTCCGGCGCGGCGTGCGGGACGGGCTGCGGTCGCGCCCGCGCACCAACGAGGAGGTGCTCGCCGGGCTCGCCGACCCCGCGGCTCTCCGCCTGTCCGGGCCCGGGTACCGCTGAGCCGGACCGTGCGCGCGCCGATCCGTCGCGCGGTAGGGTCGGAGATCATGTCGGCGGTGGGGCGTGAGCAGCGGGTGACCGGTCGGTTCGTGGTCGGGTCGGTGCTCGCCGCGACGGTCGCCGTCGCTGTCCATCTCGCCGCTCAGGTCGGCATGCTCGTCACGCGTCCAGACTGGTCGATCTCCGCGTTCCGCGGGTACTTCCCCTTCGACCAGCTGTCCTACCTCAGCATGGTGACGAACGCCGCGAACGGCGACCCCTCGTTCACGGAACCCTTCAGCCGTACCGGCGCGAACAACTATCCGCACGCCTGGTACCTCGTGCTCGGTGCGGTCTCGCGCGTGTTCGACGTCTCGTCGGCCACCGCCTGGCAGGTGGGCGGGCTGTTCATGCAGGCCCTCCTGGTCGCCGCGCTCGGGATCGCGCTGGTCGTGCTGTCGAGATCGCCGTGGACCGCGCTCCTCGCGCCCGTGCCGTTCCTGCTGGGCACCTTCACCTTCCTCCGCACGGGCGGGTGGTACACCAGCATGGAGTCGCACGCGGTGCTCTGGGGCCCGTTCGGTGTGCTCTTCACGCTCAACGGTGAGGCGGCGTCCCTCTGCTTCGCGTCGATCGCGCTGCTCGGCCTCCTCCTCGTCTGGGCGCGTCCAACGCGTCCCGCGACGCGACTCGTGGTGACTCTGTCCGCGAGCGCGCTCATCGGCGCTCTCGCGAACGTGCAGACCTACTCCTTCATCACCGCCGTCTACGTCGCCTGCTTCGTGACCTCCGCTTGGGCGCTCCTGCACCACCGCCGGCGCGTCGCCGCGGTGCTCGCGGTCGTGCTCGTGCCCGTGCTCTTCCTCCTCGGACCCGTGGTCGAGGACCGCGCGGGGCAGCTCCCCGCTCTCGTGTTCGGACTGCTGCCCGCGGCGCCCGGACTGCTCGTGGTGCTCCGCGAGCACGGCCCGCGGCTGCTCCTCTACTTCGGGGCGGCCGTCCTCACCGCCGCCCCGCAGGTGGTCTCGACCGTGGGCGGCATCCTGAGCGGCGACCCGTTCCTGGCCTACCGGGTGGCGTCGAACCGGAGCCTCGGGGTCGAGCCTGGAGTGGGCCTGCTCTCGTCGCTGCCACTGCTCCTCCCCCTCGCCCTCCTCCTCGGCATCGGGCTATGGCGGCGCCGTGGACTCTGGGCCGCCTTCGCGGTCGGCGCATCCGCGGCCTGGGGGGTGCTCGCCACGAACGACCGCTGGGGTGCGAACGCCGAGCCCTACCGGTTGTGGATCGACTCGGTGCTGCTCATCGCCGTCACCGCGCTTCCGCTCCTGGTGGAGGCCGTTGCGGCGACGGTCCGGCGCGGAGCGCGCGCCTCCCGGACCTCGGGGGCACGGCCGCCCCGGGTCGGGCGGGTCGTAGTGGGGGCAGCGCTCGCCGTGGTGATCGCCTCGACCGCGGTATCGGCGCTCGACTGGGCGAGGTTCTACGCCGACAACCGCACCGTGCCGTTGTTCGCCCTCGGCGGCGCCTACGCGCAGGCCCTCGCCAACAGCGCGGACGATGCCATCGACGGCGAGGGGCGCCTCGTCGCCCAGGCGCCCTGCATCGATCCGCAGTTGGTCAAGGCCGGGTCGCCGGCTCCCGTGGCCTTTTACAACCTGGGCCTCGCCTGGCCCGAGCGCCGCGACGAGGTGGACGACTACCTGGCGGCGCGGGCGGAGGGCACGGTGGATGCCGACACGCTTCGATCCGCGGACATCGGATGGGTGATGACCGACACCGCGTGTGCGGACGGCTGGGATCAGCAGCTCGCCGGCGACGCCGAGCCCGTGTCGTCGCACGACTATGAGACGGGGAGCATCCGCCTCTGGCGGGTGGAGTGACGGCTCAGCCGCGCGCTTCGCGCTCCGCGGGGGCCTCCGTCACCGGCTCGGACGGCTGGGCGAGGACGTCCGGGTCGCGATCAGGTCGACCACGTGCACGAGCAGGCCCACCGCCGGTGCGATCAGGAGCGCCGAGAGGAACCGGGTCTCGAACTCCCCGGGCAGCAGGAGCAGCAGCACGGTCGCCGCCGCTGCGGCGACCCATCCCGCCGCGTAGACGAGATGGTGACCGCGGGCGAGCACTGCTGGTGCGCTCACGCACAGCGCGGCGACGAGCACGGAGGAGACCACGAGGAGCCCGATGAAGAGCCCGTCGGGAGTGCGTTGGCCGGGGAACAGCACCCCGAACACGGGCGGCCCCGCGAGCACGGCGAGGACCGCCAGGACCGCACCCAGGACGACGACACCGCCCTCGAGCAGGAGGAAGAACCGGAGCGAGGGGCCGCGCGACCGGAAGGTCACGATGAGGTAGCTCTGCAGCGCCATGCCCGACACGATGAGGGGCGCGCGGACCAGGGTGCTCGAGAGCACCGCGAGTCCCACCGCCGTCTGGTCCTCGGCGGTCGAGGTCAGCTGCACGATCAGGGGGAAGCCGCTGATCAGAAGTCCCATCGAGCCGGCGGCGAGCACCGTGCGCGTCACGTTCCAGGCGAGCCGCGGAATGGTCACGTCGAGCCGGGTGCGGCCGCGCAGCAGGCGGGCGGAGCCGAGCAGCACCGACA
>Ga0325401_1001596_pt1 | contig 19315 bp, 20 predicted proteins | sample PopdelMetagenome_FD_205666 | JGI IMG/M metagenome (GOLD analysis project Ga0325401, IMG submission 205666) | Populus deltoides microbial communities from Bellville, Georgia, United States - Xylem-PdKOR-R2 | ecosystem: Host-associated > Plants > Phyllosphere > Stem > Wood/Secondary xylem | place... | reverse complement strand
TTCTGGCAGGCGGAGCTGGCCGGGTTTCACGAACTGTGGGCGGGGCTGCTGATCGCGCTGGCGCTGGCGTTGCGGGCGCCGGGCCGCTGGGTGGAGGCGGCCGCGTTCGGGCTGTCCGCCGCGCTGATCCGCGAAACGGCGGCGCCGTTCCTTGTCGTCATGGCCGCGCTCGCGATGGCGGAGCGCGCGCGGGCGGAGGCGCTGGGGTGGCTGGCGGCGCTGGGCGTGTTTGCGGTGGTGCTGGGGATCCATGCCCATGCCGTCGCCGGGGTGGCGCGGGCCGTCGATCCGGTGTCCCCGGGATGGACGGGGATGCTGGGCTTCGGCTTCTTCGTTCGGGCCCTCGCCGGCGGCACCGCACTGAGCCTGTTGCCGCTTGGCGCAGCCGGGCCGCTGGTGGCTCTCGCGCTGGTCGGCTGGGCGGGGTGGCGCGAGCCGCTGGCGCTCAGGATGGTGGCGACGCTGGCCGTCTATGCCTTGCTGATCGGGCTGTTCGCGCGGGCGGACAATTTCTACTGGGTGCTGCTGGTCGCGCCTGCCAGCCTGGTCGGGCTCGCCTTTGCGCCCGATGCGGTGCGCGATCTCGTCGCCGCCGCGCTCGACAGGCGGCGCATCACCGTGCGACGGGTGATCCGATGAGCCGGATCCTGCTGATCGTCGGCGGCGGCATCGCAGCCTACAAGGCGTGCGAGCTGATCCGCGAACTGAAACGCCGCGGCCACGCCGTGCGATGCGTCCTGACCGACGGGGGCAACCATTTCGTCACCCCGATGACCCTCGCGGCATTGAGCGAGGACCGGGTGTATACTTCGCTCTGGGACCTCAAGGACGAGGCGGAGATGGGCCACATCCAGCTCAGTCGACAGGCCGACCTGGTGGTGGTGGCGCCCGCCACCGCGGACCTGCTGTCGCGCATGGCGACGGGCGCGGCGGACGACCTGGCCACCACGCTGCTGCTCGCGACCGACAAGCCGGTACTGGCCGCACCCGCGATGAACGTGCGGATGTGGCGGCATCCCGCCACCGTTCGCAACGTCACGCAGCTGCGCGAGGACGGGGTGACGATCCTGGAGCCCGACAAGGGCGTCATGGCCTGTGGCGAATACGGGCCCGGCCGCCTGCCCGAACCGGTCGCGATCGCCGATGCGGTCGACGCGGCGCTCGCCACCGGCCCGCGCCCGCTCGCCGGCCGCCATGTGCTGGTCACCGCCGGGCCGACCCACGAGGCGATCGATCCGGTGCGCTACATCGCCAACCGCTCGTCGGGGCGGCAGGGGTTCGCGGTCGCGGCGGCGCTGTCGCGGGCCGGCGCGCGCGTGACGCTGGTCGCAGGTCCCGTGACGTTGCCGACCCCGGCGGGGGTGACGCGGATCGATGTGGAAAGCGCGGGACAGATGGCCGCCGCGGTCGATGCGGCGTTGCCGGCCGACGCGGCGGTGATGGTCGCCGCGGTGGCCGACTGGCGGGTCGAGGCCGCGCCCCACAAGCTCAAGAAGGACGGCGGCACCCCCGCGCTGGTGCCGGTCGCGAATCCCGACATCCTCGCCGCGGTCGCCGCGCCAGGTCCGCGCCGCCCGGCGCTGGTGGTCGGCTTCGCAGCGGAAACCGAGCGCGTCGTCGAGCACGCGGTGGCGAAGCGCGCACGCAAGGGGTGCGACTGGATCGTCGCCAACGACGTGTCCGCCGGCGTGTTCGGCAGCGACAGCAACACCGTTCACCTCGTCACCGGCACCGGCGTCGAATCGTGGGAGCCGCTGGCCAAGCACGCGGTAGCCGGGCGGCTCGTCGACCGGATCGCGTCAGCCCTGCCGCCCCTTTGACCGAACCGCTACGCGTCACCATCGCCCACGTTCAAAAGGCCACCGATGACCAACTCCATCCGTATCGCCTTCCGTCGCCTGCCGCATGGCGAGGGCCTGCCCCTGCCCCGCTACGCCACGGCGGGCGCGGCGGGGATGGACGTGGTCGCGGCCGAGTCGCTGGACCTCGCACCGGGCGAACGGGCCGCGGTGGCGACCGGTCTCGCCCTTGCCATCCCTGACGGGTACGAGGTGCAGGTTCGCCCCCGGTCCGGCCTTGCGCTCCGGCACGGGGTGACCTGCCTCAACACCCCCGGCACGATCGACCACGACTATCGCGGCGAGGTGAAGGTGATCCTCGCCAATCTGGGGGCGGAGCCGTTCGCGGTGACCCGGGGCGAGCGCATCGCCCAGCTGGTGCCCGCCCCCGTCCAGCGCGCGGACCTGGTGGAGGTCGACGCGCTGGACACGACGGACCGCGGCGAAGGCGGCTTCGGCTCCACCGGACGGCGATGATACTCCGCTTCGGTCGTTATTGCGCCACCGCGTGACGGAAGGTGGTTCCCATTTCCCGAACCGCCCGCTATGCCGGTCGTGTGGCGAGGCAGTGTTGCACCGCTGCATCGGTCAGGAACTAATCCGGGCCGGTCGGGTTACCGGGTTGCCATGGTAGTGCTGCCATGGCATGGGGCCGGTGACGAGCATAAGGGAGTTCAACATGCGTCTTGGGAAGTTTTTCCTGACCGCCGCTGCGGCCACGCTGGCCGTTGCTCCGGCGGTTGCTGCGCCTGCCAACACGGCAGCCAGCCTCTCGGTCGCGAAGGCGGCTCGCGCCGGTTCGCCGACTGCCAAGAAGAACGAGCTGGCCGGTGGCGGCGTCATCGTCGCGATCATCGCGGCGGCAGCTGTCGTTGCAGGCATCGTGATCGTTGCCGACGAGGACGATGACGCGGACAGCAACTGAGCTGTTCGGTCTTTGACCAAAGGATAGCGGCCCCGAAACGGGCCGCTATTTTTTTGTGCGGTGCGGGTAGGTTGAGCCGACTGCCTGACAAGATCGTGCGATTGGTCTAGCGGCCGGGCGATGAAGCTGTCCGACGACGAACTTGCCCGTTACGCCCGCCACATTGTCCTGAAAGAGGTGGGCGGTGCCGGCCAGGCACAACTGCGAGATGCGACGCTGGTGGTGATCGGGTGCGGCGGCATCGGCAGCCCCGCCATCCAGTACGCCGCGGCAGCTGGGTTCGGCCGGCTGATGCTGGTCGACGACGACGTGATCGACCTGTCCAACCTGCAACGCCAGACATTGTTCGCAACGGCCGACATTGGCAGCCCGAAGGCGATCGTCGCAGCGTCGCGGGTCGCCGCGCTCAACCCCCATGTCACGGTCGAGCCGCTGGTGACGCGGATCGATCGCGACAATGCAGCTGGCATCCTGGCGGGCGCGGACGTGGTAATCGACGGCAGCGACAGCTTCGACACCCGCCTGACCGTCGCCGACGCAGCGCTCGCCCTCCACGTGTCGCTGGTATCGGCGGCTGTCGGGCAGTTCGAGGGGCAGTTGGGCGTGTTTCGCGGCTGGGAGGCAGACAAGCCCTGCTACCGGTGCTTCGTCGGCGACTCGCCGGCGCGCGAGGGCGTCAGTTGTGCCGAGGACGGCGTGCTCGGCCCGGTGACCGGCATCCTGGGCAGCATGGCGGCGTTGGAGGCGATCCGCGCCATCGTTCGCTTCGGCGAGGACGCAGCGGGAACGGTCGTTCTGGTCGATACGATGGCGCTGCGGTTCCGGACACTGCGCCTGCCCAAAGATCCGGCCTGTCGCAGCTGTGGCCGTGGTGCATGATCCCCTTGTCTGACGCCAGCTTCACGCCGCGCTCGATGCGAGTTCCTTGAGCGATGCGGACGTGTCGGCCAGTCGATCCGGCGGAAGGACGGCGCCCGCGATCACCAGCGCACGGCCCTGGACGTAGTCGCGGGTGGCGTTGACGCAATCGAGGGCAATGACGCGGCCTTCCTGGAGGTAGATCACGCTGAACGATCGCGCAGCCATCTGACCACGAATCACAGTTGCGTCGTGCAAACCGGACAGCCCCACCGTTTGCAGCTTGAGATCGTACTGGTTGGACCAGAACCACGGCACCGCGTCGAAGGGCTGCGGTGCCCCGACGACCGCTCGAGCGACGGTTACCGCCTGATCGTTCGCGTTCGCGACTGACTCGACTCGCAACCGCGTACCGGCAGCGAAGGGATTGGGACAAGCGGCGCAGTCGCCGATCGCGAAGACGTCGGGCAGCGACGTGCGACAATAGGCGTCGACGTCGACGCCGTTGGTGCCCGCGGCACCCGCCGCCAGCAGCGGCTCCACCGCCGGAATGATGCCGATCCCGACGATGACCGCGTCGCACGCGATCACCTCGCCATCCGCCAATCGGACGCCACTGGCTTCACCATTGCGTTCCTCGATGCACATGACCGTCGCGCCGAGGCGCAGATCGACCCCGCGATCGCGGTGTTCCACCTCGTAGAAGCGGGACAGCGGCTCGCCGGCGACGCGGGCGAGCACGCGGGGCAGTGCCTCCAGCACGGTCACGTGCCGGCCCAGCCCGGTCAGCACCGCCGCTGCCTCCAGCCCGATATAGCCGCCGCCGATCACCGCGACCCGTGCGATCCCGTCGAGCTCACCGCGCAGGCGATCGACGTCCGCACGCGTCCGGATCGGATGAACGCGGGCCAGATCGTGGCCGGTGCAGGTCAACCGCCTCGGCACGCCGCCGGTCGCCCAGATCAGCACCCCGTAGCCGATCATGGCACCATCCGCCGTTTCGACGCGATGTCCGGCCGGATCGACCGCCGCCACCGACCGGCCGAGCAGCATCGCGATGTCCTTGTCCGACCAGAAACGTGCCGGCCGGATCAGGATGCGCTCGAACGACTTGCTCCCTGAGAGATAATCCTTGCTGAGCGGCGGGCGTTCATAGGGCAGCTCGGGTTCATCCCCGATGATCGCGATCGAGCCTGCAAACCCGTTCTGCCGAAGCACTGCCGCGGCCTGCGCACCGGCATGGCCACCGCCCACGATCAGCACGTCATACTCGTCCACGCGATCCCCCTACGCTGCGATCGCCGCAAATACGCGCTGCGCATGCTCGCGGCGGCAGATCAGCAGGTCGGGCAGGTACACATCGCCGTTGTTGTAGGCGAGCGGGCGGCCATCGATCCGCGAACAATGCAGCCCGTGCGCCTGCGCGACCGCGACGGGAGCGAGGCTGTCCCATTCATATTGCCCGCCCGAATGGAGGTAGATGTCGGCATCGCCCAGGATCACCGCCATCGCCTTCGCTCCGGCCGAGCCCATCGGCACCAGCGCGGCGCCGAGCGCATCGGCGACCGCCGCTGCCTCCTTTACCGGACGCGACCGGCTGACGGCGATCCGCAGCCGATCGGGCGCGGGCGGTACGACGCGCGGCCGGTCCGAGCGGAGCACGACGCCATCGTCGCGCTCGGGCAGCGCGACCGCACCGGCAGCGGGAACGCCGTCGATCGCGAGGCCGACATGGACGGCCCAGTCGGCGCGTGCCTCGCCATATTCGCGGGTGCCATCGACGGGATCGACGATCCACACGCGCGAACGCATCAGGCGCGACGGGCAGTCCTTTTCCTCTTCGGAAAGCAGGCCGTCGTCGGGCCGCTGTTCGCGCAACGCGGCACACAGGAAGCGGTTGGCGATCGCGTCCCCTGCACGGCCCAGTGCCGCCGGCGCGAACAGGCCGGAGTTGCGGACGTCCCTGAGTATCCGGCCCGCGACCTCGGCGAGTTGCGCGGCGAGGTCGGCGTCCGTCATGGAATCAGCCGCCGGACGATCGCGTCGGCGGCCTCCTCCGCACTCATCGCGGTGGTGTCGATGCGGATTTCGGGGTCGAGCGGCGCCTCATAGGGGCTGTCGATGCCAGTGAAGTTGTCGAGCTGACCGCTGCGCGCCTTGGCGTACAGGCCCTTGACGTCGCGCCGCTCGGCCTCGGCCAGCGGCGTATCGATGTGGACCTCCACGAAACGGCCGGGCGGGAGCATGCGGCGCACCATGTCACGCTCGGCGCGGAAGGGCGAGATAAAGGCGGTTATGACGATCAGCCCGGCATCGGCCATCAGCTTCGCCACTTCCCCCACCCGGCGGATGTTCTCGACCCGGTCGGCCTCAGTGAAGCCCAGGTCCCGGTTGAGCCCATGGCGGACATTGTCACCGTCAAGCAGAAAGGTGTGGCGGTTCATCCGCGCGAGCTTCTGTTCGACGAGGTTCGCGATCGTCGACTTGCCCGCACCCGAAAGGCCGGTGAACCACAGCACCGCAGGATCCTGGTTCTTGAGCGCCGCCCGCGACTCGGGTGAAACCGTGATCGCCTGCCAGTGGACGTTCTGCGCCCGGCGGAGCGCGAAGTGGATAAAGCCCGCCGCCACCGTCGCGTTGGTGATGCGGTCGATCAGGATGAACCCACCCAGCGTACGGTTGCGCTCGTACGGCTCGAACACCAGCGGGCGGTCGGTGGACAGATTGGCGACGCCGATCGCGTTCAGCTCCAGCCGCTTGGCGGCCAGATGTTCGAGCGTGTTGACGTTGACCTGATATTTCGGCGCCTGCACCGTCGCCGATACCGTCCGGGTGCCGAGTTTCAGCCAATAGGCGCGGCCGGGGAGCATCGCCTCTTCCGCCATCCAGACCAGCGTCGCTTCGAACTGGTCGGCCGATTCGGGTGGATCGTCCGCGGCGACGATGAGGTCGCCGCGGCTGCAGTCGATCTCGTCGGCGAGGGTCAGCGTCACCGCCTCGCCCGCAACCGCGGCGTCGAGGTCGCCATCGGCAGTGACGACCCGCGACACGGTGGAAATCAACCCCGAGGGGAGGACGCGCACCCGGTCGCCGGGGCGAACGGTGCCCGCGGCGATGAGGCCCGCAAAGCCGCGAAAGGCGGGGTCAGGTCGGTTGACCCATTGCACCGGCATCCGGAGCGGACCGGCCTGCGTGCCCTGCCGGTCCAGCTCGACCGTCTCCAGATGGCCGAGCAGCGTCGGCCCGGTGTACCAAGGAGTACTGGCCGATGGGGTCGCGACGTTGTCGCCGCGAAAGCCGGAAAGCGGGATCGCGGTGACCGTGTCGATCCCGATCGAGGCGGCAAAGGTGGCAAAGGCGGCGCGGATCGTGTCGAATGCTTCCCGGTCATAGCCGACCAGGTCCATCTTGTTGACCGCGAGCACGACGTGACGGATGCCGACCAGATGCGCCAGGTAGCTGTGGCGTCTGGTCTGCGTCAGCACCCCCTTGCGCGCGTCGACCAGGATGACGGCGAGGTCGGCGGTGGAGGCACCGGTGACCATGTTGCGGGTATATTGTTCATGTCCCGGCGTGTCGGCGACGATGAACTTGCGGCGTTCGGTGGAGAAGAAGCGATAGGCGACGTCGATGGTGATGCCCTGTTCGCGCTCGGCGGCGAGCCCGTCGACCAACAGCGCGAAGTCGATATCGCGGCCTTGCGTGCCGATCCGTCGTGAATCGGCCTCCAGCGCGACAAGCTGATCGGCGAACACGGTGCGCGAGTCGTACAGTAGACGCCCGATCAGCGTCGACTTGCCGTCGTCCACCGAACCGCAGGTGATGAAGCGCAGCATCGTCTTGGCGCGATGGCGTTCCAGATAGGCGTCGATGTCGTCCGCGACGAGCCGGTCGGCTCGGTAGGCATGGTCGTCCGCCCGACCATCGTCCGTGAGGTGGGGCGTCATCAGAAATAGCCCTCCTGCTTCTTCTTCTCCATGCCGCCACCGCCCGCATCCTTGTCGATCGCGCGCCCTTGGCGTTCGGAGGTCGTGGCGAGCAGGGTTTCCTGGATCACCTGGGACAAGGTCGTCGCCCGGCTCTCCACCGCGCCGGTCAGGGGGTAGCAGCCTAGCGTGCGGAAGCGGATCGACCGATCTACCGGCACCTCGCCGGGACGCAGCGGGAAGCGATCGTCGTCGACCATCAGCAGCATCCCATCACGCTCGACGGTGGGGCGCGGCGCGGCGAAGTAAAGCGGCACGATCGGCACCGCGTTGAGCTGGATATATTGCCAGACGTCGAGCTCGGTCCAGTTCGATAGCGGGAAGACCCGGATCGTCTCGCCGGCCGCCCTGCGGGCATTGTAGAGGTTCCACAGTTCGGGCCGCTGCGCCTTGGGGTCCCAGCGGTGATTGGCCGAGCGGAAGGAGAAGACGCGTTCCTTCGCGCGGCTCTTTTCCTCGTCGCGGCGAGCGCCCCCGAACGCAGCGTCGAAACCGTGAAGGTCGAGCGCCTGCTTCAATCCTTCCGTCTTCCACAGGTCGGTATGAAGGGCACCATGGTCGAAAGGGTTGATGCCGCGGTTTCGCGCCTCGGGGTTGTGATGGACGATCAGTTCCATCCCGCCTTCGCGTGCGACCTGATCGCGCAGTGTGTACATCGCCTGGAACTTCCAGGTGGTATCGACATGGAGCAGCGGGAAAGGCGGTGGAGACGGATAGAAAGCCTTGCGTGCGAGGTGGAGCATCACGGCCGAGTCCTTGCCCACCGAATACAGCATGACCGGCCGCTCGGCCTCCGCCACCACTTCACGCAGGATGTGTATCGCCTCCGCCTCGAGGCGTTGGAGGTGGGTAAGCACTTGCCGGCCGTCTGCCATCGTCGTCCTCTTGCAGCACCCGCAGCCCCGGCGGGGTCGGGCGGCTCGCGGCCGGTGCTCCCGCTTTCAGGCGCCGGCGACTAGGCAGTTATTCTTTCAAGAGGGGCCCGGCTGCTTGGCACAGGGTGGATCGAGCGCATCCAGCGCCGGTCGCGGACGAACCGTTCGAGCGCGATCTCGATCGGGGGGTGGTAGTTGACGGTGGTGGATGCTTGACCGGGCTCGCGACGTTGGACGGACACCGGCTCCCCCCGCGCGATGGCAGCAAGCGCGCCGGCAAGATCGGCAGACGGCAACGCATCGGGCGGGCAGCAGCGGACCCGCCCGGTCCGTCCATCGAGCAGCAGGTCGAGCGCGACGTCGATCAGGGTCGGAGCGTAGACTCCGGACCAGTCGTCCGCACCCGTGTCGGGTAGCGGGAGGCCGGCATCGAGCGAATCGAGAAGATCAACGGGCAAGCCGGCGTCGTCATCGGCGCTGAAGGGCGGGGCGATCTCGATCACGAGCAGGCCGGTGGCCTCCCTGCCCTGTCCCACGGGCGTGAAGACGACGCCGCCGATGCCGAGTCGGGCGCAAAGGGCCGCCGCGATGTCGTCAGGGGCGGTCGCGGGGTCCCGCGCGTCGACCAGCGCCCAAGGCTTGCGTCCGGCAATGTCGGGATGGAGGATGAAGGGTAGTCCGCGCACCTCGCAGGCCTGGCATGCCAGGCGGGTCAGGATGCCATCGTCGCCGAGCATGAGCAGCGGCGCCGCGTCGTCCGGCGCGGCGCGGCGATCCACGTGCCACCAGCCGGGGACCGCGAGCACCGGGTGCGGCAAACCGCCGTGCGGAAGCGCCTGGAGCACGTCGGCCATCAGCGTGCGCCGGGGGGTGCCGGTGCGGACGTCGAACACGCCCGTTTCGTAATGGCCGATGTTGCGGGTGACCATGTGGTCCCAATCATACGAGCCGAGCAGCGACCATGCGGTCACCGCGCAAAGATCGACGCCGCGGCCGCACAAGGCAGTGGCGTCGCCCCAGACCTCGGCGAACCAGCGTGCCTGTTCCTCGCGGGTCGAACCGTGATGGCATTCGGTGATCGCGACGGGGATCCGATAGCGATTCCAAGCCTGTTCGATCAGCGCCGGCAGGCCGATCACCCGGTCGGGCGCATGGCGGATCGCGTCGATGTCGACCAGCGTGGTCCCGGCGCTGTCGCCCAGCGCGCGATCGGCATGCGCGCGGGTGCCGTAGCGGTCGGCACGGTGGTCGATCAGCCGCTCGCTGGACGGGTAATGGTTGATGCCGATGACGTCGGGCGGGCACGGGTCGTCGGCGATCGCGCGCAAGCTGTCCGCCAGTCCATGGCCGGCGAGTCGGTCCCACAACGGATGGCCGGGCACGACGGTGCCGCACAACAGGTCCCACCCCATCCAGCGACGGGCGTTCTGGAACCAGCCCTCCCACGCCAGCGGCGCGGTCGCATGGCAATAGCCGAGATCGTCGGTCTGGATCAGCCGGGCGGCCGAGTTGACCGCCCGGATCGCGCGCATCGCCAATCGGGTGGCGTCGATCTGATTGACCAGGGCGCGCCAGAAAGCGCCCTCGTCGCGCGCGTGCGGATACCAGAAACCGTACAGCGCGCTGAACCGGGCGGTGGTGAGCGGTTCGTTGACCGGAGTGTATTCGGTCACCCAAGGGTAGCGCGCCGCCACCGCAGCGGCGTGGGCGGCAAGCCCGGGAGCGAAAGCGTCATCAAGCAGCGAGGTATAGCGCGGGCCGCTGCCATGGTGGCAGAGCGTCAGGATCGGCGCCATCCCGAGCCGGGTGATCTCGGGCAGGCGCGCGTCGGTCCAGGCGAAGTCGCGCTGATCGGGATGATCGGGAGCGATGCGTTCCCACAGCGCCGGATAGCGGAGCCGGCGGATGCCGAGATCGGCGAACAGCGCGAGGTCGCTCGGGCGATGCTGGTGCCCGCTGCGGACCGTCTGGTCGAACCACCGGTCGCCGACCCGATTTACCGTGCATTCGTGGCCGCCCCACAGTTCCGGGGGCGCCGTGGTCTTGCATCCGCCATCTGTCATCCGGTGTCCGATCGGTAGTTGATCCGGTCGGCCGCGAACGGCCTGCGATACATATACTCCAACCGACACTTCTACGGCTGATCCGTATTAGTTTGACGGACGTTCCAATTGGCAAGTTCACGATGTTGGCCGGCGCCGACGACGCTCGAGTCCCCTACCCAACCTCGCCATCAGCTTCGACTTTGTTCAAGCCGAAGAGCGCGGGACGGCCGATCGGACGAAACCGCTCAAGATCAGAATCAGAATGATCGTCGGCGAGAGCGGACCGTTAACGTCGCTCTCCGGCGTACCGTTGCGGGACGGGGTGGAGTCGGCAACGGACGCCTAACCTGCGATCCGTTATGACGCGGGCCATGACAGGTTGGACGGACAGGCGAGTATCGCGGCGCACGGTGCGCGGGCTAATTCGCGCCTGGTTGGCTGCGGCAGCGATCCTGTTGCTGGCGTTTGCAGGGGTTGCCGCTCAAGGGGCATGGCAGGCGATCGCGGCGCAGTTGCCGGCAGATGATGCGGCGAGCAGCCTGGGGAGTCCGGCTCGAGTCGGCGGGTCGCCCGCGATCCCCGTCGCAGCGCCTTCGCCGGCGCCCGGCGTCATGGGCACGATCGCGCTGCCGACGCTGCCGCTGCCCGCAAACCTCGTGACCGGCCAGAACCGGGCGGCGGCGTTCGCCTGGGGACGGGCGAGCGCGATCGATCGCGGACGGGCGCTTGAATGCCTGGCCGCGGCGATCTGGTACGAGGCGGGGTCGGAGTCCGATGCGGGCCAGCAGGCGGTCGCGCAGGTGGTGCTCAACCGCGTCCGTCACCCGGCCTTTCCCCATACGGTTTGCGGGGTGGTCTATCAGGGGTCGGAGCGGACGGGCTGCCAGTTCAGCTTCGCCTGTAACGGCGCGATGACGCGGGTGCCGTCCCGCAACGGCTGGGTGCGCGCGGCAAGCGTGGCGGCTATGGCGCTTGGAGGCCGGGTATACGCACCGGTGGGGTTGGCGACACATTACCACACCTATGCCGTCACGCCCGCCTGGAACCGGGCGCTGGTGATGACGGGCGTGGTGGGGGCACACTTCTTTCACCGGTGGAAAGGGTGGTGGGGAACACCCGCCGCGTTCGCTGCGCGCTATGCGGGCGGTGAACCAGCACCGGGGGCGCACCCGGCCGCCGCGGCCGCAACGGTGGTTACGATCGGGGCGGAGGCTCCGCTGCCGCTTACAGCGATCGAGCCGGCAAGCGTTCGCCCCGCCCGCGTCGATAGCGGGCAGGTGCGGACGGCCGTGGTGGTGGCGACCGCCAATCCATCTTCCGGGTCGGGCGAGATGCTCGATCAATGGAAGGACAGCGGCACGCCGCTGCGCTGGGCGGGACCGGATCAGTAGCGACGGTGCTGGCGGTCGTGCTTCTCGAAGCGGACCCGCGCGCTCAATGCGTCGAAGCGGCGATTGAGATCGCGGCGTTCGGAAGCGGACAGTCCGTTCGCGCGATAGCGGTACTCGAGCTGGTTCAGCTGGCGGAACTCGGCTCGCAGTCGTCCGGCTTCGCGCCGGTCGAGGCTGCCCGAGCGGATACCCTGATCGATGCGGGCGTCGAGCGTCGCCTGCCGGCTGTTGATCGACTGCCAACGCTGCGCGGAGGCAGCGCCGGGCATCGCGACGCCCATCAGGCCCAGGGCGGCGGCGGTGAGGGAAAGGATCTTCATCACGCATACTCCCAAATCGTTCGCGGCCGTTCGCCGGCCGTGGGAGCAATATGGCGATGGTCTGTCGCGCGGATTTGCCCACCGATGGGCAGAAGTGTCGCCGCATGTCGCGGCAACGGCGGGTTCGTTCAGCTGGAACCGGGCAGCCAGCTTGTGTCGATCACTCCGTAGCGGTCGACAAAGCCGGTCATGTCGAGCAGCCGTCGCTCGTCGAGGATCTTCATCCTGCGGCCGGTACGCGCAATCAGGCCCTGGCGCTCCATCTCGCCCAGCGTACGGCTGACATGGACCTTGGTAAGTCCCACCGCGTCGCCGATGTCCTGCTGGGTCAGGGGCAGGTCGAAGCTGTCGACCACGCCCCCCGCAGTCACCCTGAGGCGCGCGCGGATGTCGAGCAGCAGCATCGCCAGCCGCTCGATCGCCCCCATGCGACCGATGGAGGTCAGCCGGTCGCCCATTGCGACATACTCGGCCGCGGCCACCGCATAGAGCAGCGCGGCGAGGCGCGGCTGCTGCTTGAAGATGCGGCCGAGATTGGGCTTGCTGAGTTCCGACACGATGCAGTCGCTGACCGCGGTCAAAGTATTAGCCGACCAGTCCCACGCGATCGACGAGATCCCCATCAGGTCGCCGGCATAGTGGAAGCGGGTGATCTGGCGGGCGCCGCCGGGCAGGGTCGTCGAAGCGTGGAACCAGCCCTGCTGGATGATCCACAAGGTGGTGCCGGTCTGGTCCTGCTCGATCAGCCGCTCGCCGGCGGGGATGCGCCGTTCGCGCCGTTCGGCCCAGTCGAGCGTGTCGCACTCGTCGGGGTTGAGCGGCAGGTAGCGTTCGAGCCGGGTAACAAGCGCGCTGCGCCGGGTGGCCAAGGCATTCCTCTCCGAAGCGTGTCGCTGCATCCGTACCGGACCCGAAGCGCGGCGGGAAGTCCCCTCGCGTCGCGCAGTCTTGCCCCGTCGCGGGACGGGTTGGGTGCGCGCGCGCGGGGTGCTAAGGGCGCCCGCATCATGCTTACCCTGAACGGCATCACCGTGCGCCTGGGCGGCCGCACGATCCTGGACCGCGCGTCGGCCGCCCTTCCCCCCGGCAGCCGTGTCGGCCTGATCGGGCGTAACGGCGCGGGCAAGTCGACGCTGGTACGCGTGGTCGCCGGGATGCTCGACCCCGACGAGGGCGCCGCCGAGCGCCCACGCGGCAGCCGGCTAGGCTATATCGCGCAGGAAGCGCCCGCAGGCGAACAGACGCCGTTCGACACGGTACTGGCGGCCGACGTGGAGCGCGCCGCGCTGCTCGCCGAGTCGGAGGGTTGCGAGAACATGGACCGGCTGGGCGACATCCACGAACGGCTGATGGCGATCGATGCGCATGCCGCACCGGCGCGGGCAGGGCGCATCCTCAAGGGGCTGGGCTTCGACGAGGCGATGCAGGGGCGGCCGCTCGACAGCTTCTCGGGCGGATGGCGGATGCGGGTGGCGCTGGCGGCCCTGCTGTTCTCGCAACCCGACATCCTGCTGCTCGACGAACCGTCGAACCACCTCGACCTCGAAGCCGTCATGTGGCTGGAGGACTTCCTGCGCTCGTACCGCGCGACCATCGTCGTGGTCAGCCACGAGCGCGACTTCCTCAACAATGTGGTCGACCACATCCTGCACCTGTCGGGTGGCAAGCTGACGCTGTACCCCGGCGGCTACGACGCGTTCGAGCGGCAGCGGGCCGAACGGATGGCGCAGCTTGCCGCCGCCAAGGCGAGCCAGGACGCGCAGCGTGCCAAGTTGCAGGACTACATCGCCAGGAACTCCGCGCGTGCCTCCACCGCCAAGCAGGCGCAGAGCCGGCAGAAGATGCTGGCCAAGATGCAGCCGATCGCCGAGTTGGCGAACGACCCGACGCTGCAATTCGACTTCCCCGATCCCGCCGAGCTCAAGCCGCCGCTTATCACCCTCGACATGGCAAGCGTCGGCTATGCCGAGACGCCGATCCTGAACCGGCTCAACCTGCGGATCGATCCTGACGATCGACTGGCCCTGCTCGGACGCAACGGCAACGGCAAGACGACGCTTGCCCGCCTCCTCGCCGCGCAGCTCGCGCCGATGGAGGGCGACATGGCGGCGTCGGGCAAGATGCGGGTCGGCTATTTCACCCAATATCAGGTCGAGGAACTCGACGCAGGCGACACGCCGCTGGCGCACATGACGCGAGTGATGAAGGGCGCGACGCCAGCGGCGGTACGCGCCCAGCTGGGCCGATTCGGCTTTTCGGGCGATCGCGCCACAGGGCAGGTCGGCAAGATGTCAGGTGGCGAGAAGGCGCGGCTGGCGCTGGCGCTGATCACGCGCGACGCACCGCACCTGCTGATCCTCGACGAGCCGACAAACCACCTGGACGTCGATGCGCGCGAAGCGCTGGTGCAGGCGCTCAACAGCTATACCGGCGCCGTGGTGGTCGTCAGCCACGATCGCCACATGCTGGAGATGACAGCAGATCGGCTGGTGCTCGTCGATGCCGGCACCGCGCGCGAGTTCGAAGGGTCGCTCGACGATTACATCGCGTTCGTGCTGGCAGGTGACGGCAAGGGCGACGGGGGCCGGCCCGCCAAGAAGGATGCCGCCAGGAAGGACGGCAAGGACGAGCGCCGGCAAAGCGCCGAACGCCGCGAGGCCGACAAGGCGTTGCGCAAGCAGGCGCGCGAGGCGGAGGCCGAAACGGCGAAGCTGACGGCGGAGCTCAGCACGGTCGATCGGGCGATGTTCGACCCCGCCTCGGCGTTGCCCCAGCTCGCGAAGCTGACCATGACCGAGCTGATGAAGCGCCGGTCGGACCTGGCCGAGCGGGTCGCGGCGGCAGAGGCCCGCTGGCTGGCGGCGAGCGAGGCATTGGAGGCGGCGTAGGCACACGGCTGTGGAAATGGTCCTGTCATCGCAGCCCTGAGCCGGGGTCCGGCGAGCGTGAACGCCTTGGGCTGAGCTATCCGAAATGGCTTGACGACATGGCAAGCCGTCGTCACTTTCCGACACGGAAAGCGACGGGTGTGTCGCTCCGATTGGAATGGAACCGTCATGCTCGCTATCGTCTGGCTGCTTTTGCTACTGATCGGACTTGCCGTCGCGACCTGGCGCGACCGGCAGTCCTATGCCGCTTTCACGACTTTGACCGACACGATTGGCCGATGCCGCGCCTTCCATCGCTGGACGGTGCAAAGCTTCGTGATGCTTGGTGGGGCGTCGCTGGTCACCGCCTGGGTGTTGGGAGCACGATTGCCCATCACGGAACTGCCCGCCACATTCCAGCCGCTTGCGGACGCCTTGAAGGACGGCGCCGCCCGAAGGGACAGTGCCGATGGGACGCTGGAGATGATCGTCGGTGTGACGGTCGGTGTGTCGATCGGACTGGGTGTCCAAGTGTGGCGGATGCGGCGGGCGCTGGCAGCGATGATCGGCGATGTCGAGGCGCTGATCCCGCGAAGTGCCCGCGAGCGTCTTGCGGCGATCCCCCTGTGCCTCAACGCCGGGTTCAGCGAGGAGCTGTTCTTCCGGCTCGCGTTGCCGATGCTGATCGCGCATGTGACGGGGTCGGTGCCGGCGGGGCTGGCGGCTGCGGCGATCGTGTTCGGGCTGGTGCATGCCTATCAGGGGTGGAAAGGCGTTGTTGCCACGACCGTGCTGGGCGCTTTGATGACGCTGATCTACCTTAACAGCGGGTCGCTGGTGCGGCCGATGGTTGCGCATGCGGTGCTCGACCTGCTGGCACTGATCGTGCGGCCGTGGCTGGCGGGGCAGATCACCGGCTGGCTGGCGCGGCGTGGTCCACCGGCGCTGACGGCAGCGGGACGATGACCGCGCTCGATCCGCAGGACGCCCTGGCGCTGGTGCGACGCACCCGAGCGGGGCTGGCGAGTCGCGCCACGCCGCCCCGGTGGTACGCGCCGCTCTATGGCCTGGGCTGCGGGACGATCGTTGCGGCGCATGCCCTGCCCCGGCCAGGCTCGTGGATCGCGACGATCGCGGCGTTCGGCCTGCTGGTAGCGATCTACGGCTGGTGGCGGCGGAGCAGCGGCATCGGCGTGCAGGGCTTTCGCCGCGGCCGGACGCTGCCCGTAACGCTGGCGTTCGGCGCGGTGTTCGTGGTGGCGGGCTTCGGCGCGATCATCCTGCGCTACGAGCATGGCCTCAGCTGGCCCGCGCTGCCGGCGGGGGTGGTCGTGACGCTGGCGGGAGCGTGGGCGAGCCGGACGTGGGACCGCATCTGGATCGCCGATATGGAGCGCCTGTGACCGGTGGCGCGGCGCTCGATCCGGTGATCCATGCGCCGGTACGACTTCAGATCTGTGCGATCCTGTCGGCCACTGACGAGGCGGAATTTGCGCTGGTGCGGCGCGAGATCGACGTCAGCGAGTCGGTACTGTCCAAACATGCCCGCCAGTTGGAGGAGGCAGGGTATCTGTCGATTCGCAAGGCGGTGCTCGACAGCCGGCAGCGGACCTGGCTGGCGCTGACCGTCGCCGGGCGCCGGGCGTTTGCCGCGCATGTCGCGGCGTTGATGGCGCTGGTCGGTGGGTCGGGTCAGTCCTGATCGGCGTCGGTGTCGGCAGGACGCTCGAACCATGCTTCGACCGGGCCGGCGAGCTTGATGGTGAGCGGGCGGCCGTTGCGGTCGACCTTCTTGCCCAAGGCGACGCGGATCCACGATTCGGACATCGAATACTCCTCGACATCGCGGCGTTCGACACCCTTGAAGCGGATACCGACCCCGCGGCCGAGCAGGTCCGCCTCGAAGAACGGGCTGTCGGGATTGGTCGAGAGGCGATCGGGCGGGGTGTCGGTCATGGCTCGCGCCCGTAGCGGCGTGGACGCCCCCCGCCAACCGAAAAGCGGCGCGGGAGGTGCGCCCGCGCCGCCCGCCGTTCAATAGCCGTAGTAGCCGGGATAGCCCCCGCGATACCCGTAGCCGTCATAGTAACGCGGCGGCGGGGCATAGTAGCGCGGCGCGTAATAGTCGCGGTACACCAACCGCGGCGGTGGCGGCGGGGCATAGTAATAGCCGCGGGCGCGCGGCGGCGGGCCGTAATAATAGCCGTCGTCATAATAATAGCGGTTGCGGTTGCCCGACGCGATCGCAGCGCCAACGCCCAAGCCGACTATCCCGCCCAGGATCGCGCCCGTGGCGACATCGCCGCCGCCGCCGCGATGGTAACGCCGATAGCGCTGCGCATCGGCGGGTGCCGCGGCGGTTAATGCGGTCGCTGCCAGCGCGATGCCGAGCCCTGCCTTGTTCAACAATCCCATCTCGAACCTCCTTCAACAGATACGCTTGTGGTTCGCACGGACAGGGAACGCACCACCGCCGAGCCTGTTGCAATTCCTGCCCTTTTCGCGCTGAATGGCGACGGTACGCGATGTTTATCGGGGGTTCATGGTGGCTGGGTGGATCGTGAAAACCGAGCCGGAAAGCTATGGCTGGGACGACCTGGTCCGGGACGGCGGCACCGAGTGGGACGGGGTGCGCAACCACGCCGCGGCCCGGCATCTGCGCGCCATGGCGGTGGGCGATCCGGTGCTGGTCTATCACAGCGGCGCACAAAAGGCGGCGGTGGGGGTGGCGCGGGTAGGCCGAACGGCGAGGCCGGACGGGGACGAGGGTTGGGTTTCGGTGGGATTGGAGCCGGACCGGGCGCTCGAACGACCCGTGACGCTGGCGGCGATGAAGGCGGAGCCGCAGCTGGTCGCGCTGGCGATGCTGCGCCAGTCGCGGCTGTCGGTGTCGCCGGTGGGCGAGGCGGAATGGACGGCGATCCTGGCGATGGCCGAAGGCTAACCGCTTGTTTGCCTTTGCCCGATAGGTTCGCGCGCCATGACCCTGCCTCCGCCCCGCCGGATCGCGCTGCTGATCCTGTCGAGCGCCGCGCTCGGCGGCACCGTGCTGGCATTCGCGGCAGCGGTGCCGCGGGTCCGCGCGGCGATCGCGAGCGCGTCGGTGCCCGCGCAACTGCCGCCGCTGGAGCCCGGCCCGGTGCCGGCAATCGTCGTTCACCGGACCGCGCCGGCCCCCGCCCCGTCCCCATCGCCGGAGCCGGTTCCGGCCGAACTCGCCTATGTCGTCCGCCGGGTGATGACGCTGCCCGGCCCATTCCGCCATGGCAACAGCTATTGGGACGAAAGCGGCGCCCCGGCGGCCGGGCCGGTAGTGGTGACGGTGGACCTGGAGGCGCAGGTGCTGTCGGTGTTCCGCGACGGATACGAGATCGGCACCGCGGTGATCCTGTACGGCGCGAACGACAAGCCGACCCCGCTGGGCGTGTTCCGGGTGACGCAGAAGGACGCGACCCATGTGTCCAACCTGTACGACGCGCCGATGCCGTTCATGCTGCGGCTGACCAATGACGGGGTGTCGATCCATGGCGCCGACGTGGTCCGCGACCGCGCCACCCATGGCTGCGTCGGGGTGCCGACCGCGTTCGCGAAGAAGCTGTTCGGGGTCGTCAAGCTCGGCGACCGGGTGATCGTGACCCGCGGCGAGCGGCTGGGAGTGGGACAGGCGGTCAAGGCGGCGGGATGAGGGGCGAGTCACCGCGGCGAGCGGGCCGGAGCGACCGATCAAGTGGAGGAAGTTGAGGCGCTGGCGTGGTTCAGCCCTCCCGCGCCCACGACGCAACTCGAACGCAACACCGGCGCGCCGCGGACGCGACGCGACGCGACAGGGCGCCACGACAGGATCACACCCGCGCGACATAGACGCGGCGGCGAGGCGCCGGCCGGGCTTGGGGCGGGCGAGCATGGCTCGTGGCTGAGGAGCGGCATCGGACGACGGTGGCACATGCGTGCCATGTAAGACAGTCGCTTCGGCCGGGGCCGGCGGGTTGATGGCGTTCGCAGGACAAATCAGGCTGCGCCGGCCGCTTGCTCAACACCGATAGTGGTGCGGCCCGCAACGGGCCGGGATAGTGACGGAAAACGCTTAGGGTCAGGACCCATTGATGTGAGTGTTGCGATCTGATTCAGGCTCCGTGAGGAGACCGGGATGAGCGACCTGTTTTGGCTGACGGACGAGCAGATGGAGCGGTTGCGGCCGTTCTTTCCCAAG
>Ga0325401_1001587_pt1 | contig 19378 bp, 7 predicted proteins | sample PopdelMetagenome_FD_205666 | JGI IMG/M metagenome (GOLD analysis project Ga0325401, IMG submission 205666) | Populus deltoides microbial communities from Bellville, Georgia, United States - Xylem-PdKOR-R2 | ecosystem: Host-associated > Plants > Phyllosphere > Stem > Wood/Secondary xylem | place... | reverse complement strand
CCCACCTGGCCCGCTACACCAACGCTAACCTAGCTGACTACCACGTGCCCGTCAATGCCGACATCCCCGACATGACGGTGGAGTTTATTGATGAAAAAGATTCCTACGTCAACGCCATGGGCGTGAAAGGCATCGGCGAGATTTCCATCGTGGGCACTGCTGCGGCCGTGGGCAACGCCATTTTTCACGCCACCGGCCGCCGCCTGCGCGACCTACCCATGACGCCCAACAAGGTGCTCGCGGCTATGAACCAAAGCCTGAAAGCTTAATTAAACTACCCTAAATGGACAGCGAAGCCGCCTTTTTCGAAACCAACGCCACGCCTGGTACTGTCGGCCAACCGCTCAGCCGCGTCGATGGCCGGGCCAAAGTGACAGGCGCCGCCAAGTACTCAGCCGAGTACAACCGGCTGCCCGGCCTGGTGCACGCTGTCCTCAAGACCAGCGATGTAGCCAAGAGCCGCGTGACCGGCATTGATACCAGCGCGGCCCAGCGTGAGCCCGGCGTGCTGGCTATTTTCACCCACCAAAATTTGCCCAAGCCGGCGCTGACGGCCGAGACCAAGCAAGGCAAAGAAGCCATTGGCCCGTCGGGGCAGATGACGTTCCTACCCCTGCAATCAGACCAGATTTTCTACGCGGGCCAGCCGGTGGCCGTGGTGGTGGCCGACACGCTGGAGCACGCCCAGCACGCCGCTGCTAAGCTGCGCGTAACCATCGCCCCCGAAGCGCCCGTTGCCTCGTACCAAGATTCTAAAGCGCAGGTATTTAACTCTGGCCCCAATGGCGCCGCCCAGGGAGTGCGGGGTAAGGCGGCTGAGGCATTTTCGGCGGCCCCGGTGCAGCTCACGGCCACCTACACCCACGCTACCAATCACCACAACCCCATGGAGCCCGGCGCCACCGTCGCCCACTGGGAAGCCGCCGACCGCCTCACCGTGTACGATACCGTGCAGGGGGTAGCCTGGCACCAGCAGGCCCTGAGCGCCTACCTAGGGCTGCCGCAAGACCATGTGCGCGTGCTAACCAAGTTCTTGGGCGGCGGCTTTGGTGGCAAAAGCGCCATTTGGCCACATACCGTGCTGGCGGCGCTCACGGCCAAGGCCGTGGGCCGGCCCGTAAAGCTGGTACTCACTAGACCCCAAATGTTTACGAGCATGGGCCACCGCGAAGACCAGCAGCAGATCTTGCGCGTAGGGGCTACTAAAGAGGGCAAGCTGCTGGCGCTACTGCACGAAAAAACGTCTACTACTTCGCCTTGGGATAACTATGCGGAGAGCAACCACAAAATCGTGGAAATGCTTTACGCGTGCCCCGCGTTCGAGGCCACGACCAAACTAAGCCGGGCCAACGTGATGACCGCGACCTGGATGCGCGCGCCCGGCGAATCGCCCGGCTCGTTTGCCATCGAGTGTGCCATGGATGATTTGGCCGCGCAGCTGGGCCTGAACCCCCTAGAAATCCGGCTGCGCAACTACGCCGACAAGGACCCGAGCACCGGCAAGCCCTGGAGCAGCAAAAGCTTGAAAGAGTGCTACCAGCGCGGCGCCGAGCTGTTCGGCTGGAACAAGCGCAACCCCAAAAACGGGGCTACCCGCGACGGCAACATGCTGGTGGGCTACGGCATGGCTACGGGCTCCTACCCCGTGCACAACGGCCAGGGCAATGCCCGCGTGCGCCTCTACGCCGACGGCCACGCTGTAGTGCAGGCCGGCGCCACCGACATCGGAACTGGCACCTACACCATCATCACGCAGGTGGCGGCCGACTGCCTGGGCATTGCCCCCGAAAAGGTGCGCTTCGAGCTGGGCGACTCGGCGCTGCCCACCACCATCCTGTCCGGCGGCTCCATGGGGGCCGGCACCTACGCCTCGTCGGTGTACGTGGCCGTGCAAGACCTGTGGCAGAAGCTCACTAAGCTAGCGGTGACAGACGCCAAGTCCCCGCTCTTCCGCACCAAGCCCGCCGAGGTAGAAGTGGTGCAAGGCCGCTTACAGCTCAAAGCCAACTCCGCCAAAGGCGAGGACTTCGCCACCCTGATGAGGCGCAGCAACCTGACCGACCTCGAAGGCTCCGGCCTGGGCCGCTACGGTGCGGGCTACGAGTCGGCCCAGGCCCACGCCACGGCCAATGGCAAATCGGACGATGCCGGTCGGGACGAGCCGGGCCACCACGCCATGCACTCGTTTGGGGCGCACTTCTGCGAGGTGCACGTGGACCCCGACCTAGGGACCGTGCGCGTTACCCGTTGGGTGAGCGTTATCGGCGGCGGGCGCATTCTGAACCCTAAAACGGCCCGCTCCCAAATCATGGGCGGTGCTATTATGGGTATTGGCGCGGCCCTGATGGAGCAAACCGTGCGCGACCCCAACCTAGCCCGCTACACCAACGCCTCGTTGGCCGACTACCACGTGCCGGTCAACGCCGACATCCCGGACATGACGGTGGAATTCATTGATGAACACGACCCCTACATCAACGCCATGGGCGTGAAAGGCATCGGCGAAGTGTCCATCGTTGGTACCATGGCAGCCGTGGGCAACGCCATTTTCCACGCCACGGGCCGCCGCCTGCGCGACCTGCCCATGACGCCTAATAAAGTGCTAGCCGCACTGCGTCAGCCAGTCTAGCCAGGCCTATTAAACAGGATGCCCTTTCTAGTGGGTAGTGTCCGGCGGTTGGCTTAGCCAGTCGCCGGACACTGCCCAGTTACCCCCTTATTTCCTTTATTTCCATGATTCAAGCAAAAGGATACGCGGCGCAAAGCCCCGCCACCGACCTCACTCCCTGGAATTTTGAGCGCCGCGAAGTAGGCCCCCACGATGTGCAGATTGACATTGCCTTCTGCGGCGTGTGCCACTCCGACCTGCACCAGGTAAACAATGACTGGTTTCCCGGTATTTTCCCGATGGTACCCGGCCACGAAATCGTGGGCCGCATCAGCCAGGTCGGCAGCCATGTTCAAAAGTTCAAGGTGGGCGACTTGGCCGGCGTGGGCTGCATGGTCGACTCCTGCCAGGTCTGTGAAAACTGCCGCGCCGGCGAAGAGCAGTACTGCCTGGAAGGCAACACCCAGACCTACAACAATTTCGACCGCAGCGGCCAGCCTACCTACGGCGGCTACTCCACGACCCTGGTCGTGCGCGAGGAATTTGTGGTCAGTGTGCCCGAAAACCTAGATTTGGCGGCCGTAGCCCCCATGCTCTGCGCCGGCATCACCACCTACTCCCCGCTCAAGTACTGGAAAGTGGGCCAAGGCCACAAGTTGGCCGTGGTAGGGCTAGGTGGCCTCGGCCACATGGCCGTCAAATGGGGCGTGGCTTTCGGGGCCGACGTGACCGTGCTCAGCACCTCGCCTACCAAGGAAGCCAACGCCAAAGCCCTCGGTGCCCACCACTTCGTGCTGACCAAAGACGAAGAGCAGCTCAAGGCTGTGCAGGGCTCCTTCGACTTTATCCTCGATACCGTGGCCGCTAACCACGACATTCCCTTGTACTTGTCGCTACTTAAAACCAATGGCACACACATCCTGGTGGGGGCACCGCCCAAGCCGATGGAGATACCGGCCTTTGGGCTGATACCTGGCCGCAAAAGCGTGTCGGGCTCCACGATCGGGGGCATTGCCGAAACTCAGGAAATGCTGGACTTTGCCGCCGAGCACAACATCGTGTCCGACATCGAGCTGATTGACATTAAAGACATTACCACCTCTTATGAGCGCATGGTAAAGGGCGACGTGCGCTACCGCTTCGTTATTGACATTGCCACGCTGCAATAGCCTAATTGCTTAGCCATGAAGCGCCCGCATCTGTTGCTGCTGCTCGTGCTGGTTCTGGTACTCACTGGGGCTTGTAAGAGTGATACCGCCGAACCCGATACTTCCACTTTGCCTACCATGAGCAATCGACTTCGCATCCGGGTTGGTTCGGACACGTTCACCACGACGCTGCTTGACAACCCGACCAATACCGCCTTTGTGGCCCGGCTGCCCCTGACCGTTTCGATGGTAGAGCTCAACGGCAACGAGAAGTACTACGACTTGCCTCAAGGCTTGCCCACCAGTGCTGTGAACCCCGGCACGATTCAAGCGGGTGACCTGCTGCTGTACGGTTCGAATACGCTGGTGCTCTTCTACGCAACATTTTCTACCTCATACCGGTACACCCGCATGGGCCGGGTAGACAATCCAGCTGGGCTGGCTACCGCCCTCGGGCGGGGCAACGTGACGGTCACCTTTGAGGTGCAACCGTAGCGCAACTATCTCGCGCTGAACGGCCTCTGGTCATGGGCGTGGCCGCCGTGAGCAACGCCATTTTCACGCTACCGGCCGCCATCGACGCGACCTGCTATGACGCTCAACAAGGTGCTAGCGGCCCTACAGGAGCGAGCTGTGCTGGTAGCCTAAAGCACGGATTTGCACTCAAATTAACCGCCTTGCAGAGACGAGTCATGCGCATCTGACGTTTATGCAGTGCAGCATGACTCGTTTTACATTTTCTCAACCCACTAACCTTATGCCTTACCGCCTGCTTTGCCTGCTCACTGGTTCGCTGTTCTTGCTATCGTGCTCACAGGATAACGACCCGACGACGTCTAGCACGCCTCCCGCCACCGGGTCGCCAGTGGAAACCAACGCCCCGAATGCTACTTATCAGCCTGCTTTCACTGGGCAAACCCGGATAGGAAGCGTTGCTACGGCGGCCAGCAGCTACCAAGCCACTGTGCTCACCTCGGCCCTAACCAGTCCGTGGGGCGTCACCAGCCTGCCCGATGGCCGTTTGCTCGTCACCGAAAAAGCGGGCCAGCTGCGCATTGTTACCGCGGCCGGCGTAGTTAGCGCCCCTATTACGGGCCTGCCACCGGTCAATTCGGCTGGGCAGGGCGGGCTACTGGGCGTGTGCCTCGACCCGGATTTTGCTACCACCCGGCTGGTGTACTGGTCGTTTTCGGAAGCCCGTCCCGGCGGCAATCTGACAGCTATCGGCCGGGGCCGCTTAGCCACTGATGAGCGCACGATAGAAGCGGCCACCGTCATCTACCGGGCCGAGCCCGCCTATGCGGGCACCCTGCACTATGGTGGCCGCGTGGTATTTGACCGCACGGGTAACTTAATCATAAGCACTGGCGAGCGGTCGGACCTAGCCACCCGGCCCCAGGCGCAGGTGGTAACGTCGGCCTTAGGCAAGATTATCCGCATCACCCGTACCGGGCAGCCGGCCCCCGGCAACCCGGTGTTTGCGCAGGCGGGCGCCCGCCCCGAGCTGTACTCCATCGGCCACCGCAACCCGCAAGGCCTAGCTATTCATCCCACCACTGGGGAGGTGTGGCAAAGTGAGCACGGCCCCCGGGGCGGCGACGAGCTCAACCGCCTCCAGGCGGGTGCGAACTACGGCTGGCCCACCATTGGCTACGGCCTCGAATATAGTGGCCAGCCTGTCGGGGGCGGCATTACCCAGCGTGAGGGTCTGGAGCAGCCGGTGTACTACTGGGACCCGGTGGTGTCGCCCAGTGGCATGGCCTTCTACACCGGTAATCGCATTGCTGGGTGGCAAAATAACCTATTCATCAGCGCGCTCAGCGGTCAGCACCTACTACGCTTGGTCATCGACAACAACCGGGTGGTGGGCGAAGAGCGGCTACTGGCCAGCGAAGGGCAGCGCTTCCGCGACGTGACCCAAGGCACGGATGGCGCCCTCTATGCCGTCACCGACCAGGGCCGCCTGTATCGCATAGACCGGCCCTAGCCCTACCGGTGCTCAACAACTAGCTCACCGGCTGTCGGTTGAGCGACGGCCGACGGCCGGGAGGCACTATTGCGGAAGGTTAGCCAGGCCACCAACGCGGCTAGCAAGGTAATTATGCTGCTGCCCACATACACCCCGACCGCACCCGTCAGATCAAAGAGCAGTCCTCCCACGGCCGCACCGATGGTGATAGCCAATTGAGTGGTAGCCACTTGCAGGCCACCGCCGCTTTCGGCCTCGTCGGGCAGCGTGCGGGTCAGCCAGGTGGGCCAGCCTACCTGCACCACCCCAAACGTCATACCCCAGAAGGCCACCAGCACCGACGCCACCATAGGCTGCCGGCCAAACAGCACCAGCCCTGCCACCACTAGGCCCATCAGCAGCGGCATGAGTACCAACGAACTAGCTAGATTACGGGTGAGCAGGTGCCGGGCCAGCACCGTACCCGCCAGGTTGGCCAGCCCAAACCCGAGCAGCACCGTAGTTAAAGTATTGACATTAATGTCCGTTACGGTTTCCAGGAAGGGACGCAGATAGGTGAAAAACGTCGCGTAGCCCATAAAGACGAATAGCGTAGCTAGCATCCCGGGCCAGACGTTGCGCCGTTTCAGCAGTTGCACCAGGGTGCCCAAACCCGCCGGTTGGTCGGGGGCCATTGCCGGCAAGGTCAGGGCTTGCCAAACGAAGGCCAGCGCCCCTAGCCCGGCGGCCAGCTCAAATACTAGACGCCAGCCCAGCAACCCTCCCAGGAAACTGCCCAGCGGCGCGGCTACCACCGTGGCCACCGACACGGCCCCGAAAATGGTGGACAACGCCTTTGGGACGTCCTTGGCAGGTACTAGGCGCATGGCCACAGCTGCCGACATGGCCCAGAACCCGCCGATGGCCAGCCCCAGCAGGACGCGCCCGATAGTCAAAACCAGAAAGCTTGGCGCAAAAGCTACCAGCGCGTTGGACAGCACCTGCAACACGGAGAAGGACAGCAGCACCCAGCGCCGGTCCAGGCGCCGGGTTGCTACCGCGATAAGTAGACTGGCGACCATGGCCACCACGGCCGTTATCGAAATCGCCTGTCCGGCCAGGCCTTCGGTGATGGCCAAGTCGTGGGCCATTGGGGTGAGCAGACTTACAGGTAGAAACTCGGAGGTAATCAGGCCCGCTACCCCTAGGGCCAGGGCGAATACCGCGTTCCAGGCGGGCTTTTGGGTAGGCTCATTCGTTGCTGAGTGCGGCGTGCTTGTAAGTGGTATCATAATAACACTTGCTTGGTGAGATGTTGGTGCGGCTCGGGCCGCCCGGTAGGCGTCAGCGGGACGCTTTGGGTAAGCACTGCTGCCGCCTAAAACGGGTCCTCGAATGACAATACAAAGGTCCCTCACCCTAGCCCCGAGCTGATAACGACAATCAAAGCAGTCAGTAACGATTTCAAAGAGTTGGGCCCACCACCCCCCTGCTTGCTCTGCTTGGCTTGCTCCTGACGCCCTAGCCCCGCTCCCATCTCAGCTACGCCAGGTCAGCGGTTTTGCCTGGTAGTATGCGCGCCTAGCAGGGCTTAGCAGTGGAAGGCATATAAAAAACCTGGTCCCACCCGGCCAGCGCGGCTGAGGGGACCAGGTTTTATATCACGGGCAAGCAGTTAGGCTATTTCGCTTTGTTACTATTTAAGCATTATAGCGGCGAAGAGAATCGAGCAATGCTAGGTAGACATGCGGCCACGCCGACAGTATCCCGTTGTGTACTCAGGGAAAGGGGCTCTACCTAAGCGGTTTGACCGCCATCCACCACCAGGGCATGGCCCACGGTGAAGCCACCTAGGTCGGAGCACAGCCATAGCACGGCGCTGGCGATTTCCTCGGGTTTGCCGGCGCGGCCAATGGGCTCTTCTTCGTTGATTTTTTCGCGGCCTTCCGGGGTGCCGCCACTGAAGCGGTCCATCATCGGCGTATCAATGTAGCCGGGGCACACGGCATTGATGCGGATATTATGCTTAGCGTAGTCCAGCGCCGCCGACTTGGTCAGGCCAATGATGCCAAACTTGGCCGCCGAATAAGCAGCCTGCCCGGGAATGCCCATTACCCCCGCCCCTGACGAGGTGTTGACGATGGCCCCGCCGCCCTGCTTAAGCAGCAGGGGCAACTCGTACTTCATGCACAAAAACACGCCGCGCAGGTTCGTATTCAGAATACGCTCCCATTCATCTTCCTCAATGGCGTCGATGGGCATTTTTTCCTGCTCCACGCCCGCGTTGTTGAAGGCGTAGTCGAGGCGACCAAAGTGCTCGATGGTCTTGTGCAGCGCCGCCTGAATGTCGGCCGAGCGTAGCACGTCGCACGTGACGGCCAAGGCCTGGCCGCCGGCCTGTTCGATCAACTGCACGGTTTGCTGGCTGTGTTCCGCCGAAATATCGGCGGCTACTACGCGGGCCCCTTGCTTGGCGAAAGCCTGCGCCGTGGCGCGGCCGATACCGGTACCAGCGCCCGTGATAAACGCTACCTTACCGGCGAATTCTCCTGTTTGATTACTTGACATAGCTCCTTTGGTTGGGGTTAATGGCAAAAAATACCGGTAGTGCGCAGCGACTTACTGCCGCCACGCACTGCCCGTTCGCCGCTAGCTGCCTTAGCCTACTAACAACCTTGCAAAGGTCCTTCCCCGCCGATGAAGCTGATAACGACAATCAAAGGGGATTGTAATAGTTTCAAATAATGAGACTGGTGTCTTTATGTATCATTCTTACAATAAGGGCTCGTTCTGCTGAACATAATATTCAGCAGAACGAGCCATTTGGAGGTAGCCCGAGACCCTAAAACCGTTAACCTATTTTAGGGGGAGCAATGTGCTGCTGTCCACGGTGGCGGTTTCTGCGCATAGGCTGCACCTGTTACCAATAAGAAAGCGCCGACCTAGCAGACCCACGTTAGGTTTGCTCCCGCTCGGCTGAGCGGAAGGCGAAAGAACGCAGCTTTGTATGTGCCTCAACTATTCCACCAGTAAACGCTTGGTCACGAGGCCTTGGCTGGTCTGGAGTTGAAGGCTGTACACGCCAGCGGCGAGCTGGGGCAAGGCTAACTCCAGCGTGGCTTGTGCCGCGAGGGTCTGCGTGAGCACTACTTGACCCATGTTGTTGAGGACACGCACTTGTAAGCGCTGCCGGCCTAGCTCGGCAGGTAGTAGCAGACGCACGGAAGTGCGGGCTGGATTAGGGTACAAGCTTACTTGCTCCACTAACTGCGCGGGAGCTGCTGCGAGCACCTTAATAGCGCTGGCACTAGGCGTATTTAGGCGCACACTTGCCGTATTGCTGCCCGTGTTGGCCGTTATGAAATCCAACGTGCCATTGCCGTCCAAGTCGCCGAGGGCTAAGCTGCTAGGACTGGTGCCAACAGCTATTTCCAAATTACCCGAGAAACTGCCCGCGCCGTTGTTCAGGCGCACGCTGGCGGTGTTATTGCCACTATTGGCCGTCAATAGATCTAGGTCACCATCGCCATCCACATCGCCGAGGACTAGGCCGCGTGGAGCTAGCCCCGTCGTCACCTGCTGGGTGCCCGAGAAGGTACCGTTGCCATTGTTGAGGCGTACGCTCACCGCATTGCTGACGGTATTAGCCGTGGCTAGGTCCAGGTCACCGTCGCCATCTAGGTCGCCCAGCGTGACGAGCTCGGGATTGTAGACTACGCCAACTTGCGTGCTGCCACTGAAGGTACCCTTGCCATCGTTCAGGCGCACGCTCACCGTATTGGTGTTGGAGTTAGCCGTCACGAAGTCGAGGTCGCCGTCGTTGTCCACGTCGCCGAGGGTAAGGCTTACCGGGCGGGTACCCACGCTTACCTCCGAGCCGCTGCTGAAGGTGCCGTTACCGTTGTTCAGGCGCACGCTCACGTTGCTGTTCGTCGTCGAGCCCGAAACGGTGTAATTAGCCGCGAGTAGGTCGAGGTCGCCGTCGCCATCTACGTCGCCCAGCGCTACTGCGTGCGGACTTAGGCCTACCCCTATTTCGCCGCCAACAGAATATTCGGAGAAAACACCTGCGCCATTGTTGATGCGTACGCTGACGGTGCCACCGGGGCCACCCGCGTTAGCCGTGACCAGGTCGAGGTCGCCGTCGCCGTCGAGGTCACCGAGCGCCAAGTGGTAGGGATTGTAGCTCACACTCACGTCTCGCCCAGTGGTGAAAACACCGTTGCCATTGTTCAGGCGCACGCTCACCCGGCCATTCACGATGTAGTTCACGGCGAGCATATCTAGGTCGCCGTCGCCATCTACATCGCCTACCACCACGGCTTGCGGGCTGAGGCCCGCGGCAGGTTCCTGGTTGCTGCTAAAGGTGGCCGTGGCCGGAGCCGTGGCCGCGGTGAACTGAAAGACCTTTGGGTTGAGCAGCGTTTGACCCTCAATGCCGCGGACCGCCGGTGACACGGTGGTAAAGACGGTTTCGCCTGGTTTGAAGCTAGTGCTAGGGGCGAAAGTGAACGTGTTGCCGCTCACGGTAGCGGTGCCGGTTTTCAGGCCACCGGCTTGCGTGCCAAATACTTTCAGGGCCCGCTGATTGGCGGCCCCCGTGTTCAGCGGTTGGTCAAAGGTTACCGTTACGGGCGTGGTGCGCGGCACTGCAACGGTATTGGGTGTAGGGGCAAGTGAAGTCACTGCGATGGGCGCGGTGATGGGCTGATTTAGGCGCACGCTGGCGCTAGCCACGCCGCCCGTTAGCATATCTAGGTCGCCGTCGCTATCTACGTCAGCGAGTACTACGTTGCTGGGGCCCGTACTCACCAGTACTTCCTGGGTGCCAGCAAAAGAGCCAGTACCGTCGTTCAGGCGCACGCTCGTGGTATTGCCGTAGTAGTATAAGCCGTTGGCCGTCACGAGGTCAAGGTCGCCGTCACCATCTGTGTCGCCTAGGGCTAGGTTAATGGGGTGGCCGTTGATGGCTACTTGTTGGGTGCCACTGAAAACTCCCGAACCATTGTTAAGCCGCACACTCACGTCGCCTTTCAGGCTCTGGCTACCGTCGGCGGAATCGTTGAAGTTGGCGGTCAGTAGGTCGAGGTCGCCATCCGCGTCTATGTCGCCCAGCACGATGCCATTGGGTGAGAAGCCGACGGCAACGCTCTGACTGCCGCTGAACAAACCGCTGCCGTTATTGAAGCGCACGCTCACGCTAGCCGTGCCAGGATGGGTGACCACCAGATCAAGGTCGCCGTCACCATCTAGGTCGCCGGTAGCTAATTTGCTCGGTTGCGCGGCTAAGGATACGGTTTGGCCAGCGAAGAACTGACCACGACCGTTGTTCAGCTGCACGTTTACGGTCTGCTGGCTTGCGTTGGCCGCCATAAAGTCTAGGTCCCCATCACCGTCTATATCTCCCACTACCAAGCCGGGTAGTTGGCTGCCGATGGTGATATACTGCTGTGGCAAGCCGAAGGTGCCTTGTCCGTTGTTCAGAAAGACAACCACCCCGCCGTTGTAAGAAAAGGCCTCTAATACGTCGAGGTCGCCGTCGCTGTCGATGTCGCCGAGGGCTAGGCTACCTGCGTTAGGCGAATTAACCGACAACTGCTGATTCTGGCGATAGAGACCAGTGCCATCGTTGAGGAACACCAGCCCTTGCGTGGTCACATAATCCGGGCTGCCGTCGCCGTTCACGTCGCCCACCGCCAGGCTACCGTTGCCAACTTGATCCGAGCCACCGAAGAAGGTGCCGGGGCTAGATCCCACGGCGGTTGTAAACTGAAATACCTTACTGGTGGGCAGGCCGCCGCCGTTGCTTTGCACCTCGTTAGTCAGCGTAGCAAATACCGTTTCGCCCGGTTTGAAGTCCGTCGTGGGGTTGAAGCTGAGCGTGTTACCACTGACCGTAGCGGTGCCTGCTTTTCGGCCGCCGCTCTGCTGGCTGAATACCTTCAGGGCGCCTTGCGTAGCGGCAGTGTTGGTCAGGGCTTGGTTGAAGGTCACAGCCACATCCGTGTCAAGTGGAGCCGAGTAGGCGTTGCGGCGAGGGGAAAAGGCGGTCGGTAATAAGTCGGTGCTCTGGTTGAGGCGCACACTCACGACGCCGTTGCCCTCATTGGCAGCACTGGTAAGCAAATCCAGGTCGCCGTCGTTATCTAGGTCGCCGAGGGCTAGACCACGCGAGCCAGGGCTCACACCCACTTCTTCCGTGCCGCTGAAAGAGCCGGCGCCGTCGTTGAAGCGGATACTTACGTTGGCGCCCTCGTCATTCACGGCTACTAGGTCAAGGTCGCCGTCGCCGTCCACGTCGCGGAGGGCCACGCTGAACACGTCGTTAATAGGCAGGGTTTGCGTACCGCTAAAGAAGCCAGCGCCATTGTTGAGGCGAATACTGACGCTGCCTGCATTGCTGTTCGTTCGCGAGCTACCTGTTACAAAATCTAGGTCGCCATCCTTATCAACGTCGCCGAGGGCAATGCTTTCCGGTGAAGCTCCCACGGGAACGTTGCCACCGCTGCGATACGTGAAGGTGCCGTCGCCATTGTTCAGGCTTACCAGCACAGTAGCCGCGGTGGCCTTGAAAGTGGCTAACACATCAAGGTCTCCGTCATTATCGATGTCGCCCAAGGCGACGTCGGAACCTCCAGTCGCGCCTCCCTGGCCAAGGCTGAAGGTCGCCATGCTATTGTTGAGGTACACGGTGCCTTCTGCGCCGATGAAGTCTAGGTCGCCGTCGGCGTCTACGTCGCCTAGGGCTAGCTTGCTGCCATTACCGTTGATGGTCTGGCCGGTGCTGAAAGTACTGCTGCCGTCGTTGAGGAGCACCAGAATTTTGCCGCCGCTAGAAGCGCTGTAGAGGCTGCCGAGCAGCAGGTCGAGGTCGCCATCATTATCGAGGTCGCCGAGGGCTAGGCGCGCCACATCTACGGTGGCGCTCAGGGGAATGTCTTTGCCGCCGCTGAATGTGCCGTTGCCATTGTTGAGGCGAAGGGTAGCGCCCGTACGGCTGCTGACGACGGCATCTAGGTCCCCGTCGCCGTCTACGTCGCCGGTTACGGCATCGGTAAGCACGCCGCCGAGCGGAATATCTGAGCCGCCGCCAAAGCGGCCGGTGCTAGGTGTCACGGCCGTGGTGAACTGAAATACCTGCGGCGTAGCGGCACTTACGGTAGCAAATACCGTTTCACCCGCCTTAAAAGGGCTATTAGGAATGAACGTGAGCGTATTGCCAATGACCGTCGCGGTGCCGGCCTTCTTCCCACCTGCTTGCTGGCTGAACACCCGAAGGGCCTGTTGGGTCGCGGGTGTATTGCTGAGCGGCTGTGCGAAGGTAACCGCCACGGGTGTACGCTGCGGAACCGTAGAAGCGTTGCGTGCGGGTGCTACGCTCGCAACAATTCCACTCAGCGTCACGGTGAAGGAGATGCTGTTGCTGGTTCCTACCGGCGTGGTTACCGTGATGGGTCCGGTGGTAGCGTTGGCCGGCACTGGCGCGGTAATCTGTGTGGGAGAGTTGACCACAAACTCGTTGCTGTAGATAAGTGCTCCGTTGAAGCTCACGGTGGTGGTGCCTAGCAGGTTGGTACCCGTCAGGGTAATACTGCTGCCGGCCGGGCCTCTGCTAGGAGAAACGCTGGTAAGCGTGGGCAGCCCTTGGTTGAGGCGTACGCTTACCGTGAAGCTGTTTCTGTTCGTAGCCACGAGGTCTAAATCATTATCGGCATCTAAGTCGCCCATCGCTACACCATACGAAGAGGTGCCCACTGGCACTGGCACTATTAAGGCATCGCCGAAAGTGCCAAAGCCGTTATTCAGGCGCATGACCAAGCCAAAGTTATAATTGTCGCTAGCGGCTAAAATATCGAGGTCACCGTCACCATCTACGTCACCTAACGCGACACTATAGCTAATGCTGCTCATATTCTGGGTGCCGGAAAAAACGCCGGTGCCATCGTTGAGGCGGACACTTACATTGAAGAAGCTAGCTGTCACGAGGTCGAGGTCACCATCGCCATCTAAGTCGCCCAGCTTCAGGTCGTAGAGTTTTTCAGATATCGCTACCTCTGTCGTACCCGTGAAGATACCGTTGCCGTTGTTCAGGCGCACACTTACGGTGCTAGGACCAACGCCAAAACCGGCATCGTTGGCCGTGAGGAAGTCGAGGTCCCCGTCATTATCTACATCACCCACGGCGATGTTACGCGGGGTAGTACCGACGCTGACTTCCTGCGTGCCGCTGAAGGTGCCGCTGCCGTTATTTAGGCGCACACTCACGGTGCCGCTGGCTGTGCTGTTCGACGTGAGCAAGTCGAGGTCGCCATCGTTATCTACGTCGCCGACGGCTAGCCCCTGCGGGTTATTGCCAACGCCAACTTCCTGGCCGCCGGCGAAGGTGCCACTGCCATTATTCAGGCGTACACTCACCGCGGCGGTGTTGTAGTAGGAAACCAGTATATCTAGGTCGCCGTCACTGTCCACGTCGCCAAGTACCACCCGGTAAGGAACTGCGCCAACAGTAGGAGATTGACCATTGACGAAGGAGCCATTGCCGTTATTCAGTCGTACGCTCACGCTGCCAGTAAAGTTAAAGTCAGCTGTCACTAGGTCGAGGTCGCCGTCGCTGTCTATATCACCGAGTGCTACCCCAACAGGTGAAGAACCAACCCGTACTTCCGGGCCCGCAAACGTGGTTGGCCCCGGTGCAGTGGCCGTAGTGAACTGAAACGCATGTGGAGCCGCCGCGGTACCGCTGCTGCTTTGCGCGGCCGAAGTCACCGTTCCAAAAACGGTTTCCCCAGCTTTGAAAGCTGTGCTTGGGTTGAAGCTGAGCGTGTTGCCGCTTACTGTCGCGGTACCGGCCTTCTTGCCGCCTACTTGCGCGCTGAATATCTTCAGGGCTTGTTGGGTGGCGGGCGTATTACTCAAGGCTTGGCTGAAGCTCGCATCTACGTTTGTGGTGCGCGGGGCCGAGCGGGCGTTACGGGCGGGCGAAAGACCCGTAACCGTGGGCGTTTGCGCCTGCACGATAGTAGTTGTTAGCAGCAGAAATACACCCATAGATTGCCGAATACGGCTAGGAACTGGTGCAGGAAAATCGAGTACAGTAGTTAGTAGTGTCATAAATAGTGGTTGTGGCATGGTCATGAGATCCGCCGTTTCGCTCGCTTCCGGGGAAGCCCACAACCCTACAGGCTGCGGGTGCCATGCCCCGGAAGCGAGCGAAGGAGACCTAGGGTTGAATGGCCAGTTTCTGCTGGTGCGCGTGGCCATCGGCTGTGCGCAGGGTGACCTGGTAGAGACCAGAAGCCGCGGCAGGTGCCTCCAGCGGTACCGTATTCGCTCCTACTTGCAAGGTGAGGCGTTGCTGCTGCACCACGCGGCCAAGACGGTCGGTGAGCGTGAGCGTGGCGGCTTGCGTCTGGGTGGCCGTATAGTTCAAGGTAAAGCGACCAGGGCTAGGGTTCGGGTACAAACTCAGCGCGGAAGCACCGATGCTTGTAGCCGTTTTGAGTACGCTAGCGCTTCCCTCCGAGGGCAGCCGGTTGATCCGCACACTGGCCGTACCATCGGCCCCATTGCCGCTGATGATATCTAGGTCACCGTCGCCGTCTAGGTCCCCTGCCACCACGCTGCCTACACCGTGCCCAACGGTAAGCTCCTGGCGGGTGTAGAAGCTGTTAGCCCGGCTGATGTTGAGGATCACGGACACGGTGCCGTTTTCCGCGTCATAATTATTCTCACTGGCCACAATGATGTCGGCATAGCCCTCTCCTTCTACATCCGCCAGCACCACGCTCACCGCCCCGCTGCGCACGGCTAGGTTGCGCGTACCCGAGAAGATACCCGCGCCATCGTTCAGCCGCACACTCACGGAGCTGCTGTAGGCGCTAGTCACGGTAGGGCCATAGTTGTTGTAATTCGCCGTCACCAGATCTAGGTCGCCGTCGCCATCGAGATCCGCTAAGCCTACGCTGTGCGGGTTGAAGCCGACGCTCACCTCTTGCGAGCCGCTGAACGTGCCCGCGCCATTGTTGAGGCGGACGCTCACGGTAGTGCCGCTAAAGCTCGGGGTGAGCAGGTCCAGGTCGCCGTCATTGTCTACGTCGCCGAGGGCTAGGCTCACCGGCTGCGCGCCCACCGTCACCTCCGAGCCGCCGCTGAACGTGCCCGTGCCGTTATTCAGGCGCACACTCACCGAGCCCGCGCTATAGTTGGCCGTGAGCAAGTCCAGGTCGCCGTCGGCATCCACGTCGGCCAAGGCTACGGCCGCGGGGTCGGCGCCGACGCTCACCTGCTGGGTGCCGCTGAAGCTACCTTGTCCATTGTTCAGCCGAACTGCTACGATGCCTACTCCCGTGTTGGTAGCGACCACCACGTCGAGGTCCCCGTCGGCGTCTACGTCGCCCACCGTCAGGGCCCGCGCCGTGCCGCCGATGCTGAGGGTGGCGCCCGCTGCAAAGCGACCCGCGCCATTGTTGAGCTGCACGCCGGTGGCGGATACCAGATCAAGGTCCCCGTCACCATCGACATCACCAGGAACTACACCGGCCACGACTACGCCCGCGGTGCTAGCACCCGCCGCCACGTCGGTTGTACCATAGAAATAACCTGGGGCTCGACTCGTAGCAGTCGTGAACTGATATACTTGCCCGGCCGCTAGGTTCTGGCCGCTGCTGCTTTGCACGCCGGTGGTGAGCGTGGCAAAAACCGTTTCGCCAGGCTTGAATGGAGCTGTGGGCGCTACGCTGAGCATGTTACCCGTTACCGTGGCGGCAGCTGCTTTCTTGCCTCCTGCTTGGGCACTGAATACCTTGAGCGCGGTTTGCGTGGCGGTGGTGCTGCTCAAGGCTTGGCTGAAAGTGAGGGCAACGGGGCTGGTGAGCGGCACCCCTACGCTATTGCGCGTGGGGGTTAGGGCGGTCACGGTGAGCGGTAGGGTCGTGGGTTGATTTAGTTGAACACCGACCCTGCCGGCTTGTAGAAAAGCCGTGGCGTAACCGGCGAGCAAATCGGGGGCACCGTCGCCGTTCACGTCCCCAATAGCTAGGCCTGACAAGGGCGCCGCAAAGGAAACGTCCTGGCCGGCGGGACTGAAGCTACCCGCTCCGTCATTTACGCGCACGCTCACCGCGCGGCTGCCATTGGCCACCAGCAAGTCGAGGTCACCGTCGCCGTCTATATCACTGACTTTTATTTCGAGAAGGCTCGTATTCAAGGATACTTGTTGGCTGCCGCTGAAGTTGCCACGGCCATCGTTGAGGCGCACACTCACGGCGTAGGCAGGGGCGTAGCTGAGGGTGGTAATGGTGAGCAAGTCGAGGTCGCCATCCGCGTCTAGGTCACCCAGAACGGACCCACCAACGCTAACACCCCCCATACTGATTATGGGACCTAGCGTAAAGATGCCGGCTCCGTTGTTTAACTGCACGCGTACCGTGCCATTAGCATCCGGGGTAAGCAAGTCGAGGTCGCCATCGTTGTCGAGGTCGCCTAGCACGACACTCGATATTCCGGCGCTGGTAATGTTCCGACCGCTAAACGTGCCCGTCCCATCGTTGAAGTGCACCCCATCGTTACTTACCAGGTCAAGGTCACCGTCGGCGTCTACATCGCCTAACACGACCACAGAGCCATACCCATTGACAGCAACCTGCTGGCCCGTATTGCTGAACGTGCCATTGCCATTGTTGAGGCGCACGCTCACCGTGCCGCTCAAACTCCCGCTGAGCAGGTCGAGGTCGCCGTCGCCATCCACGTCGGCCAGGGCTCCTCCATAAGCAGACGCGACACTCACCTCCTGTCCTGCCGTAAAGCCACCAGTTCCGTTGTTGAGGCGCACACTCATGGTGGCCGGAAGGGTGCTATTGGCCGTCACCATATCGATGTCGCCATCGCCATCCACATCCCCGGCCAAGATATCTCCGACGGAACCCGCAACGCTCACTTCCGTGCTCCCGAGGAACACCCCGGACGCGGGGCTGGTTGCCGTCGTAAACTGAAAGACGTGGGGCCGAACTACACGGCCCGTGGTGCTCTGGGCACTAGTGCTAACCGTGGCCTGCACCAATTCACCGTGCCGAAAGGGAGTAGCGGGTGTGAAGGTTAAGGTATTACCGTTGACGGTCGCGCTGCCGGCTATTTTTCCCGCATACTCGCCGAATACTTTCAAGGCCCCGAGGGTGGCTTCTGTCGTACTGAGGGGCTGATCAAAGGTGACGGCGACGGGGGTAGTGCGCACGGCGGCCGGCGCGTTGCGGGTTGGTACCACAGCTGTCACTTGCGTAAAGACGCTGATGGTCAGAAGTACGCCATTGCTCGCTCCGGCATTGGTCGTAACCACCACCGGCCCCGTGGTAGCACCCACAGGTGTTACCACCGCTAGTTGGGTTGAGGAAGTAGGTACTATCTCCCCGGCTGGTACGACCACCCCGTTAAAGGAAACTTCTTTGACATTGAGAAAATCGGTGCCGGTAATAAGCAGGCGGCTGCCAACGGCGCTGGTGGTCACCGATAGGCTTGTGATGGTGGGCCGTGGCAGGGCCTGGTTCTGGTTTAGGCGCACGCTCACGGTACCATCAGCGGCCGTGGAGGTAGTTGCGTTGCACGTAGCTAGGTCGAGGTCGCCGTCGCCGTCGAGGTCGCCCAGCGCTACATCCGCGGGCACGCTCCCGACGCTTACTTGCTGATTATTAAGATAAACGAAACGGCCGCTGCCATCGTTGAGGCACACGCTGGCAGTACTGCTGGCGGTGTTAGCCGTCACAAAATCCTGGTCGCCGTCGCCGTCGACATCACCAGTGGCTACCTGCGCTGGCGTACTGCCTACGGCCACGTCCTGGCCCTCACTGAAGCTACCCGCTCCGTTGTTCAGCCGCACGCTTACCAGGTTCCCACTAGCGGAGGCGCCGTTAGAAGCCAGCAGATCTAGGTCGCCATCGTTGTCGAGGTCACTTAGCGCTACACTGCTGAGCCCACCTTCTAGTGCAACTGCTTGAGCGCCCGTGAAAGTACCTGCTCCGTTATTGAAGCTCACACTTGCTGTATTACCATTACTGGCTGCTACTAGGTCGAGGTCGCCGTCACCGTCGAGGTCCCCTAGGCTTACGACTTCGTTTCCGTTGGAGCCGGGCGTATTAACAAATATGGTCGCGCTCCGGCTGAAGATACCCTGCCCGTTGTTGAGCAATATGTGAACAGATTGGCTCTCCACGCCTCCCGCTACCAAGTCTACGTCGCCGTCTTTATCCAGGTCGCCGGCGGCGAGGCTAAACGCGTAAAGTTCATTCAGATTGGACCGGGTTGTGAAGGAGGCGTTTCCTTGATTTAACCCTATGGTTACGCCCTGCGGGCTAGTGCTAGAGGTCGCAAAATCCAAATCCCTGTCACCGTCTAAGTCCGCCAAGAGGATGCTTGTCGGCGAAAGCGATACCAACGAAGTAGGTCCTGCCACAAAGTTGCCGTTTCCGGTGTTCAGGCGGATGCTTACGTTGCTGTCGGTGTTGTTGGCGGTGGCTAGGTCGAGGTCCCCATCGCCATCAAGGTCGCCGAGAGCAATACTTCGCGGATTCTTACCGGTGCTCACTTCCCCGCCACCGCTGAAGAAGCCACTACTCGGCGTAGGGGTGGGCGTTTGGGCGAGCATAGGCTGACTTCCCAGCAATGCGCTAATGACCCCTAGGCCGA
>Ga0325401_1001586_pt1 | contig 19397 bp, 17 predicted proteins | sample PopdelMetagenome_FD_205666 | JGI IMG/M metagenome (GOLD analysis project Ga0325401, IMG submission 205666) | Populus deltoides microbial communities from Bellville, Georgia, United States - Xylem-PdKOR-R2 | ecosystem: Host-associated > Plants > Phyllosphere > Stem > Wood/Secondary xylem | place... | reverse complement strand
CTCTGTAGCAAATGGAAAAGGTGCTCCTGTAAAGGGTAAGGGAAAAATAAAACTTGTGTCGCACAATGTCAAGTCTGATGTTCTTTATGTTCCCTCTTTTCCTTTCTAGTTACTCTCTGTTAAAAAATTGACCATCTTATTTAATTTTAAAGTTATATTCTCTCTTTACAAGGTTATCTTTCAAGACCTCATCACCAAGAAGATGATTGGTGAAGGATTCCGCTTGCATGGACTGTAATACTTCACTTTTGATTCTCGATTTTCAAAAGGATTTCAAGCTATTTCTACTCCTATCAGTGAACATCTTATGGCATCGCTGTCTAGCCCATCCTTCAACATCTATCTTTAGTAAAATAACTCCAGTTTTGCCTAAAATAACTCTTGATTGTGCGATTTGTCATTTTTATAAGTCATCCAAGCTTCCCTTTAAATCATTAGTGCCTCAAACTACTCAGACATTTGAAATTGTACATTCAGATGTTTGAGGACCTTTCTCCACTTCCCTTAAAGGTTTTAAATACTTTGTAACCTTTATTGATGATTTCTCTAGGGTTACTTAGGTCTATCTATTAAAATTAAAATGTGAAGTATTTGAATATTTAAGAAATTTTTATATATTGGTTACTACTCAATTTACAATTAAAATTAAAATTTTCTGTTCTGATAATGGCACAAAATATGTCTCATGATATGACAAACTATTTAAGCTCTAATGGCATATTGTATTAGACTAGTTGTGTTAGTAAGCTCCAATAAAATGGAATTGCTGAATGTAAAAATCGTGATCTAGTAGAGAAAACTCGAGCCATAATGCTTCAAATGAATGCTCCTAAACTTTTTTAGTCTTATGGAGTTCTTATTGCGACTCATCTTATAAATTGTTTACCTAAACGAGTGCTGAATTTCAAATATGCTCTTGAAGTTTTGTAGGATAAAGAACAAGATATGTCATACCTTAAAGTGTTTAACTGTACTTGTTATGTATATTTACTAGCTACTTAGCGTGATAAACTTTATCCTAGAGTTGTTAAATGCATATTCCTGAGTTATTAACAAACTTAGAAAGGGTACAAGTGTTGTGAGCCTAAGTCCAAGAAGCTATATATATCTTTAGAGATGTACGATTTGTTGAAACTAGTTAAGAAAAGATTAATTCTCTCAGAATTTTTCCCTTTACTTAATGTTGATCCTCGCCTTGAGTATTCTACTAATTTGCTTAAGCCAGCTACGGATCGCATTGCAAATTTGTCATCCCCTATGATTGTCTCTGATGACAACTTGGATACTTCCGGTGATGTTCTTTTAGAAGGTATTGTCAACTCAATTGAACAACAGTTATCCAATGTTAAAGACAGGGCAAAACCTCTACGATGTAATCTACCACAGACTCGTCACCCTTATACTAAATTACAAGACTATGTTGCCCATACAATCAGGTACCCAATTACTAAATTCTTGACTTATCAAATATTGTCACTTCTGCACATAGCTTTCCTTACAGCGATCTCCAGTGTTCATGATCCCAAGAACTTTCAGGAAGCTCAATCCCAAGGTATTTGGCAAAAGGCTATGGCTGAAGAACTAATAGTTCTCGAGGAAAATAAAACTTAGAGTGTAGTTCCTATTCATCATGGAAAACATGCAGTTGGTAATCGTTGGATATTCAAAATGAAATTCAATTCTGATGGCTTTATTGATCGACATAAAGCTCATCTTGTTGTTCAAGGATTTACTTAGAAGTTCGATATGCTAAACTGAGCACTACTCTTGAAGCTCTAAGTTTTACAAGGAGTTCAGCTGATTCTTCACTTTATGTCCAACTCAGTATAAATAACAATCTTATGGTGCTTATATATATGGATGATCTCATCATCACAGGTAATAATAGTGAATCTATTGCTCAGTTGAAAAAGAACCTTCAACACCAATTTCCAATCAAGGATCTTGGGTATTTGAAGTACTTCATTGGAATTGAAATGACAACTTCCAGCAACGGGTTGTTTCTAAATCAATGAAAATACATTGTAGACTTGCTTCAAGATGCTAGTTTGTTATATACTAAGTCTGCTGCCACTCCACTAGATAGCAAATTAAAGCTGGATTCAAATGGAGAAGCTATTGATTCTCCTAGCTACCATCAAAAACTTGTTGGAAAACTTATCTATTTGATTATTACATGACTTGATATTGTATTTGCTGTTAGCTTGTCAGTCAACACATGCATGACTAACAGCTACGAATGGTGAAACACATTATGTAGTATTTGAAAGACTCTATTGGTCGTGGCATAGTTACGAATAATAACAAGGATATGAACATTGTGGGATACTTTAATTTTGATTAGGCTGGCAATGTACTTGATCATCGATCAACTATATGTTATTTTATGTTTGTTGGTGGTAACCTAGTTTTGTGAAAAAGTAAAAAACAACAAGTGGTGGCTCGTTCTAATGCTGAGGCTGAATATTGTGCTATGACCTCAGCTGCATGTAAGCTTGTATAGCTTAATGCCTCCTAGTCGATCTAGATTGTTCATGCAGTATTCCTATGAATCTTTGTTGTGATAATAAAGCAGCCATTCACATTACATCTAATTCTATTTTTCATGAACACATGAAGCACATTAAAGTTGATTGTCATTACATTCATCAAAAAGTTCAATCAAAGCTTATTATTACTCATTGTGTGCGTACAAATGATCAATTAGCTGATGTGTTCACCAAAGTTCTGTCGTCTACTCAATTTTATCAGCTATTGAGTAAGATTGGATCCATGAACCATCTAGATCCAGTTTGAAGGGGAGTATTAGAAATATCATGTGTCCTGTGTTTGTGTTTGTATATTATCATTAGTTCCTTAAAATTGTGGTGGCAGTTAAGAATAATTTCATGTATAACCATAAGTCAAAGATTTGATATCTATATCCCCTTGCTGTTAGGCTAACTATCCGAGAGGGATTGAAGCAATAGTTGGCTAAAGGTTTCTCTCTTTATATATATGAGTAATTTTGTTTGATATCAATAAGAAACGTGAAACTCTTTCAGTAAGAATGCTCTATTAGTTTTGAATAATAAGGATGCCACTCATGTAGGAGTTTGATTTACTTTTTAACTTGAGTAAAATTGAGTAGCAAAAAGGAAAAGAAAATTAAGGCCCAACTAGTCAGCATAAAAAGGAAAAAGAGAAAGCCCAATCGAGGATGTATAAAAAAACCCAATTAAAAAGGTTAAAAACAAGGATAAGAACTGAGTCCTAGAATGAGAAGTTAAGGGCACCAAAACCTAGTTCAAGAGGAGAGGAAATGGATTCAAATCTTAGCCCATCAAACCTTTTATTTTATATGTTTTTGGCAATTCTCCATTTAAAGTTAAAATGACTTCTCATTGTGTTAAGGCGTATAAAATGATATTAAAACACATTTACAACAGTGCATCATGCTTACTTGAATGTCTTGTTATACATAATAGTATTGCCACTCACTTGAAAGTTTTGATTTACATGATATGAGTTAGCCCACCTGAACGTCCCATTTTATGTAACAATGCGACCACTCACCTGAACATCTTATTTTTACAAACATCACCATTACCATTGTAGCATTCGACATCGCGGCGGCCTTAAAAATTATCACGGAAAAGAACAGATTTCTGACATCTTGTTCTTTATTGGGGAATGGTCTTGTTTAATGAGTCGCCACCTAGTATTATGGTCACTAGGAATCATAACTGGTCAACAGAGATTCTATGGTTCATGACTGGTTATGTAAAAGGAAAGATATTATCACCTTTTAAACATCTTGTTTGAGGCAAACTGCATTGCTGGTTTTGTCTTAAATTGCTAAACGTTTATTAGTTTATGCTATGATAATTTGCTTATAATATTCCTGACTTTGGCGCCAGTAAATATTCAACTACGGATATCAACTCTGGCATTGGTAAATATTACTTAGTTATAAAATAAATTTAGATCAATATTTTTATTCTGACTCTAATCCTAGTGAATAAACAAATAAAATACATTTATTTCCACGCATGCACATATTTTTTTTTTATTTTTCTAGCTAAATAAAATAAAATACAATGAATAAAAAATAATGTAAATTTAAACCGGTATTTTTATTCCTGATTCTAGCGTCAGTGAATAAAATAATAAATTTATATTATTTTTATTCATGCATACATATTTTTTATTTTATTTTATTTTTTCTACCTTTTATTTTTCTGTTTTTCTATTTTTTTAGGGGCCGGGCCGAGCTCAGCCCATGTAGCTGGGCTGGGCCCAGCCAGCCCGGCCACTGGCCCAAGCCAGTGGCCCGGCTGGGCTAAGCAACACGCGTGCCAATTCTCGCGTGTTGCTACACTCTGCAAGTGAATTAAAATTCACTTGCACGGTGCAAATGCAAATTAAACAAAGTAGTGCAAGAAGAACAGATTGCTTACCTAGTATGCTCCACGTTTTTCTCCTTCTTTCTCCTTTGTTCTTGTGATTCTGCGAATGGTTGGTTCCTGTGCTTTTGGTATTTGATCGATCTCCTGTGCTCCCTCCGGTTTTCATTTGTTGTTTGCGGCTGCCGAAGTTGTGAAGGAATTTTGCCTTCCCTTTCCTCTACTTCAACCTGCCCCTGTCTTTCCCTGAGTTTTTTGTCTGGTTTCCTCCTTTGTATATTTGCCTTTTTTGCTGTGTTTTATGCCCTATTTTTCTCCTCCCCCTTCATGAATCGTTTTGCTATGCCTTTTATAGAGCCCGAGAGCTTGCCCAAAAACCAGTCTCTATTACAGTCCTGCATATACAGGACTGTTAATCAATCCACGAGCGGGATCGTTGGCAAAAGAAATGGTCCATGATCGAATAGAATTGCTGCCATTTTCCTTGTTGAATAGGCTTTCTCTGCGCGAAATGGAAGGGATAATGAACAGCTCTTCAAAACAGCGCCGTTTGTGTCCTTGGGAATGACTATTTTTCACTTCAGTCCCTGAACTTCTGACATTTATCAATTAGGTCCCTGATTCCATTAATTAAATAATTTCAAGACCAATTAAGTCCCCAAACTTCTAAATTATGTTGTCTTGGCCTAAATTTCAAATATATTTTTATCCATTCATTTTTTATTATTTATTCAAAAATTAGGTTATGACAGTTGCCCTCTTTTTATAATATTTACGATGCAAAGTCATTGAAAAATTTTGTTTTCATTTGGCTTTGCGTAGTGAATTTATAAAGAAAAGTAGACACAAAAAGAACTTTTGCTTTTCTGAGAGTCCTAAAATCTTCAAAAACAATAGATTGACAAATGACATTAGGACTAGAGCTTGACGGTGCACTTAAATGAGGTTGGGTTAGGACATGCACTACCTTTAATGGTCGAGGGCTCGAAGACACACTTGAAAAGAAATGAGGTGAGGGCTTGAAGGCACACTCAAAAGGAGGTAGGGTAGGAAACGCACTGCCTTTAATGGTCGAGGGCTCGAAGGCGCACTCGAAAAGAAATAAAGTGAGGGCTTGAAGGCGCACTCAAAACGAGATAGAGTAGGAAACGTACTACCTTTAATGGTCGAGGGCTTTTAATGGTCGAGGGCTTGAAGGTGCACTCGAAAAGAAATGAGGTTAGGGCTCGAAAGCGCACTTAAAAGGAAATGAGGGCTTGAAGGTGCACTCAAAAGGAGGTAGGGTAGGAAACGCACTACCTTTAATGGTCAAGGGCTCGAAGAAGTACTCGAAAAGAAATAAGATCAAGGCTCGAAGGAGCACTCAAAAAGAGGTAGGGTAGGAAAGGCACTACCTTTAATGGTTGAGGGCTCGAAGACGCACTCGAAAAGAAATGAGGTGAGGGCTCGAAGGCGCACTCAAAAGGAGGTAGGGTAGGAAACGCACTACCTTTAATGGTCGAGGGCTCAAAGGCGCACTCGAAAAGAAATGAGGTAAGGGCTCGAAGGCGCACTCAAAAGGAGGTAGGGTAGGAAACACACTATTTTTAATGGTTGAGGGCTCGAAGATGCACTTGAAAAGAAATGAGGTGAGGGCTCGAAGGCGCACTCAAAAGAAGATAGGATAGGAAATGCATTACCTTTAATGGTCAAGGGCTTGAAGGCGTACTCAAAAAGAAATAAGATCAAGGCTCGAAGGAGCACTCAAAAAGAGGTAGGGTAGGAAAGGCACTACCTTTAATGGTTGAGGGCTCGAAAACGCACTTGAAAAGAAATGAGGTAAGGGCTCGAAGGCGCACTCAAAAGGAGGTAGGGTAGGAAACACGCTACCTTTAATGGTTGAGGGCTCAAAGACACACTCGAAGGAAATGAGGGGTTGAAGGCGCACTCAAAAGGAGGTAGGGTAGGAAATGCTCTACCTTTAATGGTTGAGGGCTCAAAGGCGCACTCGAAGGAAATGAGGGCTCGAAGGCACACTCAAAAGGAGGTATGGTAGGAAACGCGCTACCTTTAATAGTTGAGGGCTCGAAGGCACACTCGAAGGAAATGAGGGCTCGAAGACGCACTCAAAAAGAGGTAGGGTAGGAAACGCACTTCATTTAATGGTCGAGGGCTCGAAGGCGCACTCAAAAGGAGATAGGGTAGGAAACACGCTACCTTTAATGGTTGAGGGCTCAAAGACACACTCAAAGGAAATGAAGGCTCGAAGGCGCACTCAAAAAGAGATAGGGTAGGAAACGCTTTATCTTTAATGTTTAAGGGCTCAAAGGCGCACTTGAAAAGAAATGAGATGAGGGCTCGAAGGCGTACTCAAAAGGAATAGGGTAGGAAACGCACTACCTTTAATGGTAGAGGGCTCGAAGGCGTACTCAAAGGAGGTGAGGGCTTGAAGGCGCACTTTAAAAGGAAATGAAGGCTCGAAGGCGCGCTCGAAAGGAGGTGAGGGCTCGAAGGCGCGCTCGAAAAGAAGGCGAGGGCTCAAAGGCGCGCTCGAAAAGGGAGGTAGGGTTAGGAAACGCATTACCTTGGATGGAAAATGAAAGGTGGGGGAAAAATATAGAAATTTTTGAGGTGGCCTAATTCTCATGGGCAGCCTGCCTAACAATTTCAATCTTGGCCATTTCAAGGTGGCCTTCCATTTGATGGATCTTGACAGAAATTTCTCTTGTGAAATTTGCAAAACTTATTACTCAATGTCTCAAAGTTTAGATAATATGCATGCATCCTTAGCTGTTTTGAAATATAGGTCCCCATTTCTTCTTAATCTTCTCGTTGCTTGGTTAGTGAGATCTTGCTCTCTGATTTGAGCCATCTTTGTCGCTTGGCTTCTAGCCTACTTCAATTGGCCCATGTAAGTCTTTTCCCAGATTTATTTACATAACTCAGCCTTCGTGGTGCCCATCGTGACCCACTTGCTTGCTAGAGATTTTCTGTCTCGTCAAATAATTTGAGAGCGTCATTCATTACTCCTCGTCTCACTGCTAAAAACATTCGGTGTCACTTGCTGAAATAATCAAATTGTCTTTCAAAATGCCCCTTTGTCTTGTTGAAGGAAATTAACATCTTTTTTCTAGAATTTTTCCTTCTAAACACAATGTTGCCCCCTTGTATTGGTCATTGCACCCAAGTGTGCATTGTCAGCGACTTAGACAAATAATGGTTTTAAGAGACCAATCTCTCATTTCTCTTCATTTCAATTTAGTGAAGGAATATGGGTTGAGAATAAAGCTTGAAATCTTGATCTTGCATTTTGAAAACAAAAATTGTTTTAATGTGAGTTTAAAACAATTTGCTTTTGAAATCTTGGACTTCCTTGGCTATTATTTTTTTTTTTGGAAAAGAGATGACTTGCTCTTATGTTTGGTGTTATTTTCTTCCGTGAAAATACGCCATGAGGTAACCTTGTTTTTATAGGTTTTCAAAGTGAAGGGCTCGAGAAAAAGATCGAGGTTTTGTTCGAGAAAAACTTGTCTCTTTTTTAACACTTATTTTTATCAACATGAATAATAATGAATAGTTTGTTCTTGATGCCATGAATCTTATGAAAAAGTATTCTTTGCATTTTGAGAGCATTGTTTATTGTTACAGGTTGCTTGCTTGCTTGATTAGAAAGGACTTCTACAAGCATGTAATGTAGGCTGTGGTTTTTGACTATGAAAGAAAAGGATTCATAAGGCTCAAAGAGTGTTTCAGGGTTTCAAAAACTAATGATCACTATTAGTAGTTTGACTCTTGATATCGTTCATCTTTTCTTTTTCCGCTCTTTTTGGTTTTTCCCCCTTGTTTTTTTTACTTTTTCATTGCTTTGCTAGAGCATACTCACTTTATCTTGGTTATCACTTTTTCTTGTGATTTGGGCATCCTCCCTAGCATTTGAGTTTCTTGGGCTCTTTTGCCTTTTGGCTTTCTCACGGCTTTATCATCTTTCTTGATCATTGAAATTTCACTTGCCATAGTGTGGGGTGTGATCCTACTCAGGATTTTTCATGAAAGAAAATTTATTCAGGCTCAAAAAAGGATCGTAAGGCATGTACTTATTTTAGAATGTGAAAGGAATAACAAAGATGACCTTTCCTCATTTCAAGCGCAAACAACTATGATCAATAAACTTTGACCTTATCCAGTGTGATGGTTTGGTCTTTGCAAAGATGCATTTCATGAGTCATGAGCAACGAGTTCACTACATACCATTATTCATACATTAAAAAAAAATGATTTAAGAGTCATGGGGTAAGGGTATTTATTCATCTCTCTTTTTTGGTTTATAATTTAGTCACTTTAATGATGGAGTTGCATGATTCATTTGTCATTCTACAAGTAGAATGTCAAAAATATTATTTTTGAAAAAACATCAAATTATTTTTGAAATTAAAATGCCAGATCAAATTTTCAAAACTCCAATAGAAAAAATGATTTTGGTAAAAGAGATGAATTGCGTCTATGAGATCACGCGAGGCTTCCAAAGTATATTCGTGAGTTCTTATAAGAAAACTCTCTCAAGAAAATGAATAATGCTTGGTCGTAAACACGATTGAATGACAAACTCATTATTTCATTGAAACTTTAGAAAAGAAGTTCAACAACAAAGAACTTATGCCAACATATTGGGCTATGAACACATAAAAGGGCTAAACATTTAGCGATTATTGATTGTAATTTTTAAAATCTTTCAATCATTCATTCTCCTCGACAAGGACATCTTTTCAACAATTAGTTGAAGTCATATGCAGACCATTCTCGGCCTAGTATCACCATAGCTTCTTTTCTTCAAGATAGTTTATTTTTGGGAGTTAGTGTGAAGAAATTAGCTATAGGAAGCCAACTTCAATATCCTTCCCTTTTCCAGCCAAAACCGTTCTTCTTAATTGGGTCAGCAACTACTCCAATGGATTTTTCAATCCTCTCAGCTATAACAACCAGGTCAGTGAAATGTTGTGCAGAGCTTCTTGTTGTTCTTCTCCATAGCTTGCAAACTTAATCGATCAGGGCCCATGTCTATATTGAACTTATATTGCCTCATGAAGGCATAAACTAAATCCTTTCATTTTTTAACCTTGGTATTGTCCAACCGCATATACCAAGTGAGGGCAGCGTCACTCAAGCTGTCTTGAAAGAAATGAATAAGCAATTTCTCATCATCAACCACCTCTGCCATTTTGTTGCAGTATGCTTTGAGATGAGTTATAGGGCATTGAGTTCCCATATATTTGACAACTTCTGGCACTCTAAACTTTTTAGGAATGACAACGTTGGGCACCAAACACATCTCAGCAGCCTTTATTAGATCATATAGGCGAATTCCCTCAAATGCCCTCATCCTTTGCTTTAGGGCAACCAATTTGTTCAGACCATCTTCTTTTACCATCTTGCCCTTTTGAGATTCCTTCTTTATAGAATCAATGGTTAAAAGCATTCTCGTGGGGTATGCTAGTTGGAAATGCATGGCTTGTTGAAAATCAGATGACAAACTGTTTGCCCCCAGATTCTGTGGATTGAAGGGATTTATAGGCATAGGTTCAAGCTGAGTTATATGTGTTGCTTTTCCGGATATGTCTCTCAAAGCCTGTTCGAGTAGACTAGTAAGCCATGCGACTTCTTCTATAAGATTGTCCATCTCTTTTTGGTGTTGAGCTTCCAACTAAGCTCTTTCTTTGTTTTCTATTTGTCCTTTTCTCGAACGAATGTTATAGGTGGGTTTCAATGGGGAACCTATAATTCAACCTGCTAAATGTAAATCATGCAATTATGCAAAAATGTTGATTCAATTAAAAAAAATGAGTATGAAATGTGGATTCGCCCTTCACGGGATGATAACCTAATAGGAAGATCCTAATTGTTGAGTGCATCAAGGGGTTGGTCATTATCTAGTTTCAAAAGGGTCTCTCACATACTTAGTGATCGTCCTTAAAAGGTCAATATGAGCCTTACAAGTAGTGTGAAGATAGAGGTCCTAAGTAATATCAGTTTGATATATCAACCACTTCCAAGTAAACAATCAAATGAGAGTTGGATGGTTTCACGAGTCTTACCCAAGCTAAAGCCATTGGGGTACTGTTACTTCCCCACCTATCCTAGATTTTAAAGTGTGTGCTCTTAACGTGATGCATAACAATATAAACAAGGATACATGCTAAATCAGTAAATGCAAGAAAAATAAACAAATAAACATAATATAACAAACATTATAACAATTGACAAACAAAAGGCAAAGCTTAATCCATTAATCCCTAGTAGAGTCGTCATTCTGTCGCACTCGACATCGCGGCGACCTTAAAAATTATCATGGAAAAAAACAGATTTCTGGCATCTTGTTCTTTAATGGGGAATGGTCTTGTTTAAAGAGTCGCCACCTAGTATTATGGTCACTAGGAACCCTAACTGGTCATCAGAGATTCTATGGTTCGGGACTGGTTATGTAAAAGGAAAGATATTATCACCCCTTAAACATCCTGCCTGAGGAAGACTGCATTGCTGCTTTTGTCTTAAATTGCTAAACATTTATTAGTTTATGCTATAATAATTTGCTTTTAATATTCCTGACTCTAGCGCCAGTAAATATTCAATTACGAATAATTCCAACTCTGGCGTTGGTAAATATTACGTGTTATAAAATAAATTTAGATCAATATTTTTATTCTGACTTTAACACTAGTGAATAAACAAATAAAATACATTTATTTTCATGCGTGCACATATTTTTTTTTATTTTTCTAGCTAAATAAAATAAAATACAATGAATAAAAATAATATAAATTTAAACCGATATTTTTATTCTTGACTCTGGCGTCAGTGAATAAACCAATAAATTTATATTATTTTTATTCATGCATACATATTTTTTATTTTATTTTATTTTTTCTACCTTTTATTTTTCTATTTTTGTATTTTTTTGAGGGTCGGGCCCAGCTCAGCCCATGTGGCTGGGTTGGGCTGGGCCCAGCCAGCCCGGCCACTGGCCCAAGCCAGTGGCCTGGCTGGGCTAAGCAACACGTGTGCCAATTCTCGCGTGTTGCTACACTCTGCAAGTGAATTAAAATTCACTTGCACGGTGCAAATGCAAATTAAACAAAGTAGTGCAAGAAGAACAGATTGCTTACCTAGTATGCTCCACGTTTTTCTCCTTCTTTCTTCTTTGTTCTTGTGATTCTGCAAATGGTTGGTTCCCGTGCTTCTGGTATTTGATCGATCTCCTGTGCTCCCTCCGGTTTTCGTTTGTTGTTTGCGGCTGCCGAAATTGTGAAGGAATTTTGCCTTCCCTTCCCTCTACTTCAACCTGCCCCTGTCTTTCCCTGAGTTTTTCGTCTGGTTTCCTCCTCTGTATATTTGCCTTTTTTGCTGTGTTTTATGCCCTGTTTTTCTCCTCCCCCTTCGTGAATCGTTCTGCTCTACCTTTTATAAAGCCCGAGAGCTTGCCCAAAAACCAGTCCCCATTACAGTCCTGCATATACAGGACTGTTAATCAATCCACGAGCGAGATCGTGGGCAAAAGAAATGGTCCATGATCGGATCGAATTGCTGCCATTTTCCCTGTTGAATAAGCTTTGTCTGCGCGAAATGGAAGGGATAATGAACAGCTCTTCAAAACGGCGCCGTTTGTGTCCTTGGGAATGGTTGTTTTTCACTTCGGTCCCTGAACTTCTGACATTTATCAATTAGGTCCTTGATTCCATTAATTAAATAATTCCAAGTCCAATTAAGTCCCCAAACTTCTAAATTATGTTGTCTTGGCCCAAATTTCAAATATATTTTTATCCATTTATTTTTTATTATTTATTCAAAAATTGGGTTATGACAACCATCACCATTACTTCTCATCAGGGACTTCCCCTAACAACCTAAAAAAAAAACTTTTGTTCTATTATTATAAGGACCTATAATATGAAGTGTATAATGCTTACCATGTAAGGGTTTTATACTGACTAATAAAATGTTGAACACTTATTTTTTCAAGGATTTTATCATCATATAAACAAGCCTAGATAACTATGAACAAATCACAAACCTGAAAAAACATGTGTAAAATATGAGATTACTAACTCATCATCAAGAGGAAATGAGACCAATTAAAAAAAAATCAAGTCGTATGGTGACATTACCATTCACATTACACTATGCACTCTCTCACATATCATTGTGGATTGGAATAATCAATTTTTTCTAAATTTTCAATTTGATAATTAAACTTTATTTTTGCATGATTGAGCAATTTTGAGCACAAATTAATAGTCAATCACATCTTTTTTTGAAAGAGAGGGTAAAATTAAAGCTTAGAGGACCAAAGCAAAAAACATGGAGAAAATAGGTGGCAGCTTCAAATTTTATCCAAAAAATTGTTTGATCCCTCATCCTTTTCAGTTACTAAACGATCGATCCTTATAGTTGTTAGAAATTGAAATTTGACACCAAACTTTATTTTTCTTATTTTCCAATCCCTTTTTTATGAGACGACAGAGAGACATTCCTTGAAATCCTATGTAGAAAGAAAAAGTCATCGTTTACACTAATTCTAACCACCAAAATGATTGAAATTGATGTCAATGAGATCCATTCAATGATAAGAGTCTTGTAATGGTTATTTTGAGCCTCAATATTGCCTAAAAAAATTTAAATCTAAGTCGATGATGAAATTTTTTTATTAAGGTTGATTTTGTGATTTGGACTCTTTTTTGGTTTATTAGATTGATTGATTGGTTGATTTATTGACATCTTAAGAGTCTTTATAGGGTGTTTTCACGTAGTTGAAAATAGTTTTTTGGTTAAAAAATCCAAAGGCTTGATCAAGGTTGTCAAAAACATTTTTTTTTTGACACAACATGAAAAATACAATATAAACTCAAATAGTAAAATCATAAATTCACAAGTAAAATATTTTAACTAATTATATATTGACAATTCCAATCAAGTCGTAAATGATAATATAATACAATTAAAATAAAATTAAAATAAACAATAGAAAAGTTCAAACACTTTAAAATACATAGTTCAATAAAAAATTCATACATAATTTAAATAACTTAAAAATACAATACAATACAATTATGTCCATATAATTTCATTAGCTAAAAAATAACAAACCCAGAACAAACAATTCGATGGTGTGTCATCTTCCTCGTTATTCTTAAGACATTAATCAGAATCATTACCATCTAGAGGATTATTACTGCTACTATTAGTACAAACACCGATATTCTAAACATTAGTGCTACTACTAGCACCAAAACCAACACCAATATTGTCAACAATATTTAACTCCAAACTTCTTGAATTATCTGGATTGACTTCATTTTGAATCTCTAAATCATCTTTAATACTATGACTCTCTGTTTTAGCATCATTAAAAATGTCTTCATCATCATTTTTATTTTTTTTTACTATTTTTTCTTCGTGTTGCACTATTAATGACACCAAGCAAATCAAAGTTTGATAAAACCATTATGTTTTTCTCTATAGGTTATCCAATCATCATCAGATGAGAGATCATCTAAAACTTCACCAAAATCATCAACTTGCCTTTTGACTTGGTTATCATTCAATTTCATATTCCACATTAAAAACACTAAGTCATTTATTTTTTATGGTACAAATAATTTCTTTCTTTCGTATTAACCTATGTAAGCAATTCAAATTAATAAAATATATGATTCTTATCAAATATAAAAATATTAAAAGTAAAAAAAAAAACCTTATCATCTCAAATGCACTCTGATTATGTTCATATCTAGATGAACTACAAGTCAAACTTAGAACTCAGATTGCAAATATTTATAGTTTTGGACGTTCATCCCCATAAAAATCTCACCGCTTAACTGGAGTTTTTTTTTATCCCTTGTTGTCTTGGCAACCTCAATTCTAAGTAACCCTTTTGCATTCTTGAATGAATCAAGTTGTAAGTCAACTTTACACATTTCACTTGCATCAGGCACCATCTTTTCTAAGCATTGATATAATCCAATTTTAATGTTGGCATTAACTTTAAAATTAGGATTATAATGATAATGAAGATTCAAATAATATGTTGCATGAAGTTGAAGTTTTTATCTTGCATCAATAATATTCCATATAGGTTTATAACTACAAAATTAAAAAAAAAATATTAACATTAATATTAAATTAAATAATATAAAAGTGAAATAAACATTTTGCATCAACTGATAGTAGTAAATAAATAATTAGCAAGATAGATAATCTAATCAATAATTTTTTTTACATAACCAAAATTCACTTGTATCTTCTATTTTGCTTGATCCGTTGCTTTATATATAAAACCAATAGTTGGTTTCACATCTATATCAACTAATTAAAGAACTTTAATTAGAGGATATGTTGCCTTAATACATTTAGTGACATTATGCCAAAACTTGTTATCCAATACACAACTTTGAATTCGTTTCCCTTCTTTTGTTTTTGAAAACCTATATGACCTCCATTGGATGGAAGTAAACATTGTCATTAGCTGTATCTTACAATCACTCATGTATGCAATAACGAATTGAGTGGCAGCAGGCCTAATCAAATCCTTTCATTTTGTAAAGTGCTTTATCATGAAAATAAGAATAGTTCTTGAACATATGTATGAGGTAATTCTTCTCTCTTTAAAAATAGTTATTTGATGGACCTCGAATTTCTTCTCAAAATCTTTCAATATCAAGTCAATATAATGGGTATCACATGGTGTCCAAAACAATCATTTTTCTCTTTCCCATCAACAATTCCTTTCTTGCCTTATAATTTACAGGATTATCAGTGATTACTTGCACTATATTTTCCTCTCTAATCCTCTCCACAATAGCATCCAACATCTGAAATACCTCATCAGCAGTCTTGGATATATTATATGTATCTATCGATGATAAAATTTTTTTTATCTATTTAGAAGTATTAACCAAAAAAAGTTGTAAATAGAATGTCTTTTCTTATCAGTCCATTTATCAGACATTATTGAGATTTTTTTTACTAGAGTTCATAAAGAAATGCTGTTAGATAGCCATGACAAAAATCATTGTCATCCTTGAGGGCATTTTAGCCGAGAAAGACACCAACTAATTTAATAAGATGTTAAATGTGAAGGTGGTTGGAAAATAGTTAATCCAATAGCATAAACTAGTGATTTTCACATCATATAATGAGATACTAGCCCATTGGTATGTGTTATGTTGCAGGTTGGAAAAACTTTCAAACAAAAAAAAAAGAAGGTATTGCTAACGTATTTCCTAAAAAAGAAATAGATTTTAGCCATGAATCTAAAATAATTTTTATATTGAACGATATTTTTATCTAATATTGAGACATAAACATATTAGATTAACCTCGATCAATCCAGGTTAACTTGCGAAACTTGCGGGGATAATCTTGAAAAACGAATATAGAAAGCTATCCCCAAGTAACTTAATATGTTTAGGGAAAAAATGGTAAGAAAACAAAACTCAATTAAAAAAAAACCATATGAACTCAAGTTAACCAACCAATCTCGCAACGCGTGTCATATTCGCCATCAGATTCAATAAATTTTTTATCTCATAGATTATTTTTTATTTAATATATTTATATATATGACAACAAAGCGCATGAAAATTGTGTTTTATGAAATATTTTCTTAAAAAGAAAAAAAATATGATAGATGTGTGGAACTAAGGTAGAAAAAGTAAATTATTAATAACAAAGAGAAAATTTTCATTTTTTTAAGTTAAATAAAAAAATAGACTATCAATAATAAAATGTGAATTTGCATTTTTTAAATCAATGGACAAAATGCATTAAACAAAAAAAAAATAAACTGAATGTTGTGGCCTATCTCATCAAACTTGCGATTCAAGTCATGGACACAACTAAGTTTAATATTTTTTTTTCAAAAATCTATAGTGTGTGTGTGTGTGTGTGTGTAAACACATATAAAAAAAATGTTGAAAACAGCCTTGAAGCTTAAGCCCATGACTCAGTGCTTTGAGCCTGTAAAAAGAAAAGTTGAAGCGCGTAGGCCTTCAAGCCCACACGCCTAACCTTGTTATTTCCTTTTGATTAAATCATTTGTCCCTATTTCTTAAAAAGGAATATGACACGTCGCCTATTATAGCAGACGACGTGTTGCCTATAAGCCGAGATTCAACCACCATCATGGTTGTTGGAAAATCAGGCTCATTGTTGTCAAAATCATGAGTTCACTCGTAAAATCATATGATTATATGAGTGAAATGGTGGCTAGAAAATCAGACCCATTGTTATCAAAATCACTAGTTCACTCGTAAAATCATATGATTTTATAAGTCAACATGTATCTAATGTGCTAAATCAGACCAAAAACTCGAAAGCTAATAAAATCAAACTTGACTCGATAAACTCATCCAAACTCATTAAAATTGGTAGACGCGGACCAATAGTACGAGTTTGAATAAAGTATAAAATTATTTGACTCCTCTTTGCCCATTCTTAACCCTAACACCAGTCGATACTTCCACACACACACTCAAAACACCTATTATTTTTTGTTTTCTTTGTTTGCCTCTGATTGTCTTCTTATGTGCTCTCTGTTTTGACATGAATTAGGTAAGTTTTCTTAATCTTTTTATTATAACATTGTCTCATTCTCCTTCTCTGTTTGCAACGACTACAGAGAGCCATGACTATGAATAATAGAAATCATAAATTGTTTTGGATTTTGTCACAACTACATGAAATGGTCATTTGATTAAAACTCATCTTTGAGTTTTGCATGTATTAGTCAGTCCGAGTCTTGCTAAGATTTCTTTGAATTGTAGAATACATGGCATCTAAAAAAAACTACCAGTGGCAATAGGCTTGACATAGGATGGAAACATGATATAGATATTGATAAGAATTCAAGAAAAGTTCAGTACAAGTATTGTCAAAATTTTCAATGGAGACATTTATCATTTCAAACATCATTTGACTTGCACTCGAAAAGATGTTGAGCCATGCCAACAAGTACTAAAAGATGATTTTAAACGTTATGGTGAAAAATCAAGAAGTAATTAAGAAGAAAATAAAGGCTTTCCAATATATTGAAAGAGATAAAGATAAAAATAAAGGGAATGAAATTAAATTAGTGGACAAAGGAAATAGAGCAACAAGTGAAAGTGGAAGTATGCAAAACTACCATTAATCAGCGACTAAAAAAGGATCTTAGAAAAGAAGCATGTCGATACATTACAGGATTTTTCTACACTACTGAGATTTCTTTTAACTATATAAAAACTATGAGTTTGTTAAGACACTTAAATTAGTTGCAAAACATGGGCTAGATTTTAAACCTCCATCTTATCTTGTTTTTTTATTCGTTGAATTTTTTTTTTAATTGGAAGCACTAATTCATTCATGTCCATTTTTTCCTACGAACATAAGCAAAAGTTTCTAACCTTTTGGTAACCAAGATGACACTTCATAGTCTTTGTGTTTTACATAGCTAGCACTTCTCTCTGTAATTTGGTGAGCGGAACAACTTGCTTTTTCATATGGATGGACCGGCTTTTAGAAGTGTTTAAGTTTCATGTTATTAGGTTTTTCTTTCACTTTTCTATTTGGATTGAACCGATAATCTATCAACTAAACTTCAGTTGCTTTCACAATCTGAATATGATTTTTTATGATATCCTTCAACTTTTATGGTGACTTGTTTGTGTTGGGTTTCTCAAAACACATACACGTAACAAAAATGATAAATTTAAAATTTTTCAAGAGTCCCATGGATCTTGTTAGACAGATTTAAAGTGTTTATGGTTATGCAAATATTACTTGAAGACCAGATTTTTTTTTTGCTTTGAATAATTACTTTAAGGTTGGGTTGTCGTAGACCACAAGCTATCCAAGTGTATGGCCTCTAACAATAATCCACATGAACCACAAGTGATAAATCTTATAAACCCATTTAGAATAGAGGGATTGTTATACCTTGGAGTGCTAGCCTTTTTCTTTTGCATTTAGGTGTTTCTGTACCGTACTCTACTCACATTCTCTTAGGAAATAAGAGGCATAATATTTTATTTATAGGGTAACCTGAAAACCGTATAACTAACAACATATCAATTTTCCCCTTAAATAATATCACATATTATTTTAGGTTATTTTTAGAAATTTATTCAATCAAGTCCTTGCTTGATTATTTTTAGGTCTAGAATTGTAATACCCTTTATTAATTACATTATAGTCTTTGATTTCTAAAATTTATTTACAATCAAGTCACACTTAATTAATCATCACATTTTAATTTTTGACCAATGGTTCTTATGTGTGTGACCCATTAGGTTCCCTAATAAGTTGGCCCAAATATAAATCATAATCCTAAATAAAATAAGATTAAATAAATTAAATAATTTAATTTATTGTCAATTCAGTAATTGATTGACTTATATTTGAAGTTCAAGTACAATGTCTAACAATCTGTCACAATCAGTTTCTCGGTGTAATTATTATCTTTTTATCAAGAATGTTCTAAATTAGACATTGTAGCATGAAATATATCTACTTTCTTAAATCATTTTTTTCTCAACATTATAGCAATTGATTTTTTGAATAAGATTTTGAAACTCCTTTCAAAACTTATTCCACCCTGGACAAGGACTTCATAACCAATACTATTTGAAAATAAATGGAATATTTTCTTTAATTCACCTAGAGTGATGAATCTTCTTTTGATTACTTAAATACCTTTATATAGTTTATGCTATACCTAATATCTGCTTGTTTATTACCCTTGATTAAGATAATATGTGGTCATAATTAAAGCATAACACTCTCTATATAAGATAACTTAGTGACCTCAAGTCTAATAATCACTTGCACAACTATCATGTGAGCCTTTCCATAAACATATGTGACCTCTCTATATGAAATTCTCTTATAGGTCAATTCAGTGTATATGTCATCTGACAAGCACCTATATATTAGTTTCAGGTATCTCTCATACTTCAATTTATAAGAGAAGTTGTTTCTTTTCATAAAGGAAAGAACATAATATGTATC
>Ga0325401_1001585_pt1 | contig 19397 bp, 20 predicted proteins | sample PopdelMetagenome_FD_205666 | JGI IMG/M metagenome (GOLD analysis project Ga0325401, IMG submission 205666) | Populus deltoides microbial communities from Bellville, Georgia, United States - Xylem-PdKOR-R2 | ecosystem: Host-associated > Plants > Phyllosphere > Stem > Wood/Secondary xylem | place... | reverse complement strand
GGCGGCCTGCTCCGCAAGGCCGCCGGCACCGTCGCCACCGGCGTCGTCGGCGTCGTCGTGGTGCGCGCCGCCGAGCGCGGGGAGCCCGGCAGCCTGCCGACCAAGGTCGCCGTCGCCGCCACCAAGCTGGGCATCCTGGGCGCCCGCCGGGCCGAGAGGGTGGTCGAGAAGACCCGGCTGGCCGCCGGCGACGTGCGGGCCCAGGCCTACGCCGACCTCGGCGAGCAGGCTCCCCCGCCGGCCGAGCGCACCGCCGGGCACGACCACAGCCACTGATGACCACCCCGCCCGCCGTCGAGGTCCCCGCCGGGGTCCCCGTGCTGGTCGCCGACGCCGGCGGGCGGGTGCGGCTGCACGCCCCCTGGCTCGTCGGGTCGCCCTCGCGCGCCGTGCTCGTCGAGGACGCCGTCGCCGACGTGGCCGGGGTGCTCGCCGTCCAGGCGTTCCCGGTGACCGGCCACGTGGTGGTGTGGGCCGCGCCCGACTCCGACCGGGCAGCCGTCCTCGCCGCGGTCGCCGCCGTCGCCGAGCGGCCGGCCGACGCCGTCGTGGCCCGCGCGCCGCGCTCGGCCGACGTCGGCAACGGCGAGCTGCTGCGCATCGCCGTCGGCGGCGCCGCCCTGGTGCTGCTGGGTGTCCGCCGCTCCGTGCTCGGCCGGCCCCCGGTGCTGTCCGGGCAGAGCCGGCTGGCCGCCACGGCGGTCACGATCTTCACCGGCTACCCGTTCATGAAGGGCGCCGTCGGCGCACTGACCGGCCAGCGGACGGCGGGCACCGACGCCCTGGTCACCGCCGCCACCGTCGCCAGCCTGCTGCTGCGCGAGAACGTCGTGGCGCTCACCGTGCTGTGGCTGCTCAACATCGGCGAGTGGCTGCAGGACCTCACGCTGCGCCGCACCCGCAACGCCATCTCCGCGTTGCTGGCGGGCACGGAGTCCACCGCCTGGGTGGTCGTGCCCGGCGAGGGCGGGGAGCCCGACGTCGAGCGGCAGGTCGACCTGGCCCGGCTGCGGGTCGGCGACCTGGTGGTCGTGCACGAGCAGGCCACCGTCGCCGTCGACGGCACCGTGGTCGAGGGCGAGGGCGTCGTCGACCAGGCCGCGATCACCGGCGAGCCGCTGCCGGTGACCGTGCGGGCCGGCTCGACGGTGCACGCCGGGTCGGTCAACCTGCGCGGGCGCATCGTGGTGCGCGCCTCGGCCACCGGCACCGACACCGCGATCGGCCGGATCATCGCCCGGGTCGAGCAGGCCCAGGACGACCGCGCCCCGATCCAGACCGTCGGCGACGAGTTCTCCCGCCGCTTCGTCCCGGCCTCCTTCGCGCTGGCCGCGCTCACCTGGCTGGTCACCCGCGACGTGCGCCGGGCCATGACCATGCTGCTGGTCGCCTGCCCCTGCGCGGTCGGGCTCTCGACCCCCACCGCGGTCAGCGCGGCGGTCGGCAACGGCGCCTCGCGCGGGGTGCTCATCAAGGGCGGGGCGCACCTCGAGGCCGCCGGCCGGGTCGACGCGGTGGTCTTCGACAAGACCGGCACGCTCACCGTGGGGCGCCCGGTGGTCACCAACGTCGTCTCCTTCGCCCCGGACTGGACGCCGGAGCAGGTGCTCGGCTACGCGGCGTCCTCAGAGATCCACTCGCGACACCCGCTGGCCCAGGCGGTCATCCGGTCCACCGAGGAGCGGCACGTCTTCATCCCGCCGCACGAGGAGTGCGAGGTGCTGCTCGGCCTCGGCATGCGCACCCAGGCCGACGGCCGCGTGCTGCTGCTGGGCAGCGAGGCGCTCATGTCCGCCGAGGGCGTGCCGGTGCCGCCGGACGCCGTCCGCTGGCTGGCCGACCTCCGGGCGCAGACCGAGACCCCGCTGCTGCTGGCCGTCGACGGCGAGCTGGTCGGGTTGATCAGCCTGCGCGACGAGGTGCGGGCCGAGACCCCCGAGGTGCTCGCCCGACTGCGGGCCACCGGGGTGCGGCGGATCGTCATGCTCACCGGCGACCACGCCACCGCCGCCGCCGCGGTGGCCGCCGAGCTGGGCATCGAGGAGTGGCGCGCCGAGGTGCTGCCGGAGGACAAGCAGGACGTCGTCCGGGCGCTGCAGGCCGAGGGCCACGTGGTCGCGGTGGTCGGCGACGGCACCAACGACGCACCGGCCCTGGCCAGCGCCGACATCGGCATCGCCATGGGTGTGTCGGGGACCGACGTCGCGGTGGAGACCGCCGACGTGGCGCTGGTGGGCGACGACCTGCGGCACCTGCTCGACCTGCGCGACCTCGGGGAACGCACGCTGCACATCGTGCGGCAGAACTACGGCATGTCGATCGCGGTCAACGGCGTGGGCCTGCTGGTCGCCGGCGGCGGGGCGCTGTCGCCGGTGCTGGCCGCGGTCCTGCACAACGCCAGCTCGGTGGCCGTCGCCGTCAACAGCGCCCGACTGGTCCGCCACCGCCGCTGACGCCCCCGCACCACGCGGGCCCGGGCGGGCTCAGCGCCCCCGCGACGGGTAGGGCAGCAGGGCCATCTCGCGGGCGTTCTTGATCGCCCGGGCGACCTGGCGGTGGGCCTTGGGGTCCAGGCCGGTCACGCGGCGGGCCCGGATCTTGCCGCGGTCGCTGACGAAGGTGCGCAGCAGCGTGGCGTCCTTCCAGTCGACCGGGCCGTCGAGCCGCTGCTTCTTCCGCGGGCGGGGCCGCAGCGGGGGCTTCACCAGCTGGCCTTGGTGATGCCGGGCAGCTCGCCGCGGTGGGCCATCTCGCGCATGCGGACGCGGGAGAGCCCGAAGGCGCGCAGGTGGCCGCGCGGACGCCCGTCGGACACGTCGCGGTTGCGCACCCGGGTCGCCGAGGCGTCGCGGGGCATGCGCTGCAGGGCGGTCACAGCGGCGGCGCGTGCGGCGTCGTCCCCGGTGCGCAACTGCTCCTTCAGCTCCGCGCGGCGCTCGGCCCACCGGGCGACGACGAGCTTGCGCTGCTCGTTCCTGGCGATCTTCGAGGTCTTGGCCATGTCAGCGCTCCTCCTTGAACTCGACGTGACTGCGGACGACCGGGTCGTACTTGCGCAGCACGAGCCGGTCGGGGTCGTTGCGGCGGTTCTTGCGGGTCACGTACGTGTAGCCGGTGCCGGCGGTCGACTTCAGCTTGATCACCGGCCGGACGTCGGTCGCGCGGGCCATCAGCCGGCCGACCGTTCGCGCTTGACCCGTGCCCAGACGGCCTCGATGCCCTGGGCGTCGATGGTCTTGATGCCGCGGGTCGAGACGGTCAGCCGCACGGAGCGGTGCTCGCTGGGCACCCAGAAGCGCTTGCGCTGCAGGTTGGGGTCGAAGCGGCGGTTGGTCCGCCGGTGGGAGTGGCTCACGGCCTTGCCGAACGTCGGACGGCGACCGGTCACCTCGCAGAAGGTGGTCATGCCGCAGCACCCTACATGGGAATGATTCCCGTTAGCGTGTACGGTTCGGACCCATGAGCCGAACCCCGTTGGTCCTCGTGGCCGGCCTGCACCGAGAGCACACCGCCCGCGCCGCCGGTGACGTCCAGCGCGCCCACCCCGGCACCGTCGTCGTCCACCACGACGTGCGCGGGCTGGCCGAGGGCGTCGTCGTCCGCACCGTCCGCGACGCCTCCGGCGAGACCCGGACGGCGCTGGAGCTGGCCCACGGGTGCCTCTCCTGCACCCTGCGCCTGGACGTGCTGCCGCTGCTGCGCGAGCTGGCCGCGCGCCCCTCCGTCGAGCGCATCGTGCTCGAGCTGGACCCCGCCCTGGAGGCCGAGAGCCTCGGCGTGGCCCTCGAGGCCCTGGTGCTCGACGACGGCTCCACCGCCGCCGAGCTGGTGCAGGTCGAGGCGGTGGTCTCCGTCCTGGAGGCCGCGACCTGGCTGGACGACGTGACCGGGGAGGCCGTGCTGGCCGAGCGCGGCATGGCCGCGACCCCCGACGACGAGCGCACCGTCGCCCAGGTGCTGCTCGGGCTCACCGGCTTCGCCGACGTCGTCGTGCTGGCCGGCCCGGCCGTCGACGACTGGACGGCGGCCCGGCTGCACGCGGCACTGGAGCGTTGGGTGCCCACGGCCCGGGTGGGCTCCGTCGAGCACTGGCGTCCCGCCCGGGTGCTGGCCGGCCTGCCCCGCACCGCCCGTCGCGGGCGTCCCCGGCACCCGCACGACGCCCAGCTCACCGGCCAGCCCCCGCTCGACGCCGACGCCGGCCTGGAGCTGGTGCGGTTCTCCGCCAGCCGCCCCTTCCACCCCGAGCGGCTGCACGAGGCGTTCGACGTCCTGCTCGACGGCGTGGTCGGCACCCGGGGCCGGCTGTGGCTGGCCACCCAGCACGAGCACGCGGTGTGGCTGGAGTCCGCCGGCGGCGGCCTGCAGCTCGGGGACGCCGGTCAGTGGCTGGCCACCCTCGGCGACGACCCCGAGCTCTGGGCCCAGGTCGACGACGAGCGACGGGTGGCCGCCGCGCTGCGCTGGGACCCGCTGCACGGCGACCGCGACACCGAGCTCGTCGTCCTCACCCACCGCCAGCCTGCGGGGGCCATCACCGCGGCGCTCACCGACGCGCTGCTCACCGACGACGAGCTCGCCCTCGGGGTCGAGGGCTGGCGGTCCTTCCCCGACCCCTTCGGCGAGCAGCACACCGACCCCTGCGAGGCGTCCAGCCCCGCCGACCCAGCCACCCACCTCACCACCCAGCCCACCGAGGAGAACCGATGAGAACCGGCATCCACCCCGAGTACCGCACGGTCGTCTTCCGCGACGCCGCCACCGGCACGCTGATCCGCACCCGCTCGACGATCACCACCGACCAGACCGTCGAGCTGGACGGCGAGGTGCTCCCCCTGGTCGCGGTCGACACCAGCGCGGCCTCGCACCCGTTCTGGACCGGCAGCGCCCGCGTGCTGGACACGGCCGGCCGGGTGGAGAAGTTCACCGCCCGGTACGGGCAGCGAGGGTCCGCCCGCTACGGGAAGCGCAGCTGATGGCCGTCCCGAAGCGCCGGCTGTCCCGGGCCAACACCCGGCACCGGCGATCGCAGTGGAAGGCCCCGGCACCCGACCTGGTGCCGGTCACCGTCGACGGCGTGCGGCACCTGGTCCCCCGCCGGGTGGTCGCCGCCGTCCGGCGGGGGTACGTCCAGCCCTGATCCGAGCCCGGCGGGTCGACCACGGACCTCCGACGGCGACGAGCCGGCGTGCCGACGGTCCAGGTCCGCGATCGACCCGGGGTCCGACCTACCGGGTGGCGAGGGCCGCCGCGACCACCGGCGTGAGGTTCTCGGCCAGGTAGGGGGCCGAGAGCACGGAGTTGTAGCTCATCGCACCCCGGATGTCGTCGGCGTTCACGACCATCCCGCCGCGGGCCACGACCGGCACCTGGGCCAGCACCGGGTCGGACTCGACCACCGCCACCGCGTCGGGGTCGGTCAGCACGAGCAGGATGTCGGCGTCCAGCAGGTCCAGGCGCTCGGCCGACACGTCGACGTAGAAGCTGTCGCCGGTGTCCTGGTCGGTGATCGCGGCCGGCAGCTGCAGGCCCAGCTCGGTCAGCGCCCGGCCGCGGGCGTCGGCGGGCAGGAAGGCGTAGTACTGGCCCCCCGAGTACAGCGCGGCGACGCCGGTGGTGCCCTCGACCTCGGGGTGGGCCGCGACGGCGTCGGCGAAGGCCTGGTCGGCGGCGGCGATGAGCTCCTCGCCGCGGTCGACCTCACCGACGGCCTGGGCGATCATGCGGGTCGCGGTGTCCCGGTCGACGCCGTAGGCGACGGTGCCCGCGGGCCGCACGAGGGTGGGCGCGATGGCCGACAGCTGCTCGTACACCGCCTCGTCGAACCCGGCCGAGACCCCCACGATCAGGTCCGGCCGCAGGGCGGCGACCGCCTCGACGTCGACCTCGTCGCTGGTGAAGATCTCGGGCTCGGCGCCGCCCAGCAGGTCCTGCGCCCACGGGCCGACGCCGTTCGTGTCGGCGTAGAACACGAACGGGGTGATGGCCACCGGCACCACGCCCAACCCGAGCAACGGGTCGGAGTCGGTGACGCCCAGGGCGACCACCCGCTCGGGTTTCGCGGGCACGGTCGTCTCGCCCCAGATGTGCTCGACGGTCACGGGGAACGAGGCGTCGTCCGCAGCGGTCGCGGTGCCGCCCCCGGTGTCGGTGCTGCCCCCGCAGGCGGACAGCGCCAGGGCGGCGACGGCGAGGAGGGTGGTCAGGGAGGCGCGGCGCGTCACGGGAGTCCTTCGAGCAGCACTGCCGGGACGGTCCCGGTCAGGTGAGGCTCACCTAACCACAGGCGTCATCGTGGGAGCTGCTCCACCAGGCGGCGCAGGTCGCGCTCGGCGTCGGGCTCCAGTGGCAGGTCGGCCAGCACGGCGAGCACCTCGTCGCGCTCCAGGCCCTCCGCGAGCAACCCCGCCAGCACCCGGTCCGCCGCCGACGCCGGGATCGGGGTGGCCTCGTCGGCGACGGCGGCGCGGGCCAGGAACAGCACGCCCGAGAGCTCGGCCGGCGGGGTGGGCGGGGCCGGCGCGGCGTCCCGGGTCATCGACTCCGCCGCCCGCACCAGCGACAGCGGCACCCCCTCGGCCTCCACCAGCGCCAGCGGGGTGTCCCCGATCGCGGCCAGCACCAGGTGCTCGGCCACGATGCGCAGCGGCGCCTCCCACTCCCCCGCACGCACCACCGCAGCCGGGTCGTCGGGGTCCTCGCCCACGTCGTCGGACAGCTCGGCCCAGGCACCCGGCCGGGCCGCCCGCAGCCGCCCGGCCGCCAGCACGCAGGTCGCCAGCACGAAGGGCTCGAGCACCTCGACGTCGAACCGGTCGGCGAGCAGCCCGCCGCCGCCGTCAGCCATGTTCAGCGCGTCGCGGAAGCTGCCGGGCACCGCGTCGCCGAGGTCGAGCCGGCCGCCCTCCTCGTCGCCGAGCACCTGCCCGTTCTCGGCCCGCACCCCCACGGTCGTGCCGGTCTCCACCAGCCGCCCCCGCCGGCGGGTGCGGTGCGGGCCGTCCCCGGTGCCCACCGCCCACGCGCAGGCCTCGGCCACCAGCACCGGGCTGCGCTCGCGCAGCACCTCGCGGGTCAGCAACGACATCTCGTCGATCTCGAACACCCCTCCAGGGTGCGCCACCCCGCCGGCGGTGCCTAGCGTGGCCGCGTGGACCTCCAGCTGACCGGCAAGCGAGCCCTGGTGACCGGCGCCGGGCGCGGCATCGGCAAGGCGGTCGCCCAGCGGCTGTCCGAGGAGGGCGCCCAGGTGGCCCTGCTCGCCCGCTCGCGCGCGGACCTCGAGGCCACCGCCGCCGGGCTGGCCGGCCCGGCGCTGGTGGTGCCGGCCGACACCACCGACGACGCCGCCGTGCGGGCCGCGGTGGGCGCGGTGGTCGACGCCTGGGGCGGGGTGGACGTGCTGGTCAACGCCGCCGCCCGGCCGGCGTCCTCGGCCCCGGTGCCGACCCTGGCCGACCTCGAGGACGACGCCCTGCGCTCGGAGGTCGAGACCAAGGTGCTGGGCTACCTGCGCTGCGCCCGCGCGGTGGCCCCGCACATGACCGCCGCGGGCTGGGGCCGCATCGTCAACGTCAGCGGCCTCAACGCCCGGGCCACCGGCAACCTGGTCGGCACCGTGCGCAACGTGGCGGTCGCGGCGATGACGGCCAACCTGGCCGAGGAGCTCGGCCGGCACGGGGTCAACGTCACGGTCGTGCACCCCGGGCGCACCGTCACCGAGCGCACCCCCGCCGAGGTCGCCGCAGCCCCCGCCGACACCCGCATCGGCCGGCTGGTCACCGCGGCCGAGGTGGCCGACGTGGTCGCCTTCCTGTGCTCCCCGCGCAGCGTGGCCGTCACCGGCGACGCGGTGGCCGTCGGCGGCGGCACCCCCGGCGTGGCCGTCTACTGACCGCGCTCAGGTGACCAGGGCCCGGCCCAGGTCGGCGGCCTCGGTGGCCACCCGGGCGAGCACCGGCCGCAGGTCGGCCTCGCGCACCCGCCCGCAGCTGAGCTCCTCCACGTACCCCGGGACGTGCCCGGGCACGGTCAACCGGTCGGTCACCTCGAACGCGGTGCGCAGCAGGGCGCCGTCGACCGACTCCGGGTCGTCGAGCCCGAGCACGGGGCGCACCATGCCGTCGGGGAACCCCCAGTGCCGCATGGCGGCCCCGGTCAGCTCCACCGAGTGCACGCCGAACCGCTCGAGCTCCGCCGCCCGGCGCGCTGCCGAGCCGCGGTGGACGGCGACCTCGGCGTACCCGGCCGGGTCGTGGTGGGTCAGCAGCGCCGTGCCCAGCAGGGCCAGCAGACCGGTGCACATCGCGTCCTGGGGGCGGTGCCCCACCCGCGGCGCCAGCGCCTCGCAGGCCAGCGCCAGGTGCGTGGTCGTCGTCCAGTGGTCCGGCGGGAGGGCGCCGTCCTGGTCGCTGGTCAGCGCGACGCTGGCCATCGAGCGCACCGTCGAGAACCCGACCACCGTCACGGCGAACTGCAGCGAGGACACCCGGCCACGCAGGCCGTAGAAGGCCGAGTTGGCCAGCTTGAGCACCCGGCCGGTCAGCGCGGCGTCGGCGGCCAGCAACCGGGCCACCTCCCGCGCCCCGGCGTCCTCGGCGTGCGTCAGCGCCACGATCTGCGCCGCCACCGGCCGCTGCGCGGACAGCTCGTCGATGTGCGAGAGCACCTCGTGGGCGTCGAAGCCCACCCCGGGCAGCAGCGCCGCGACCAGCTCGGCCTCGGTGGGCTCGCGCTCCTCCTCGACCTCCCCCTCCGCCAGCGCCCCGTCCGCCAGCACCCTGTCCGCCAGCACCGAGCCGTCGAGCCCGTCCACCCCGACCTCCGTCGTCCGGCCCGTCACCGGGCACGCTCCGCGAACCACGCGCCGCACGCCGCGCCGTCCATGGGGCGGGCCACCCCGTAGCCCTGCAGGTGGGTCACGCCCAGCTCCCGCAGCTCCCGCGCCTGCTCGTCGGTCTCCACGCCCTCGGCCACCGAGGACAGGCCGAGCCCGGCGGCCAGCGCCACCACGGCGCGGGTGATCTCGGGGTGGCCCTCGGCCATCTCCGACACGAACGTGCGGTCGATCTTCAGGCAGTCCACCGGCAGCTGGCGCAGCAGAGCCAGCGACGAGTAGCCGGTGCCGAAGTCGTCGATGGCGATCGACACCCCCAGCCGGCGCAGCCGCTCCAGCACCCGCGGCGCGCCCAGCGGGTCGCGCATGAGGGCCGACTCGGTGAGCTCCACGCAGATCCGCTCGATGCCCACGCCGTGGGCGGCGGCGACCTGCGCGACCAGTCCGGGCAGGTGCTCGTCCAGCTGCAGGGCCGAGACGTTGACGTGCACGACCCGGGGTGCGCGCAGGCCCAGCTGGGCATCCCACGCGGCGATCTGCCGGCAGGCCTCCTCGACGACGAAGGCACCGAGGACGTCGATCAGCCCGCTCTCCTCGGCCAGCGGCACGAAGACGTCGGGGCCGATGGTGCCGCGGCCCGGGTGCGTCCAGCGGGCGAGCGCCTCGACGCCGACCGCCCGGCCGGACCCGGCGTCCACCAGGGGCTGGTAGACCAGCGCGACGGCCCGCTCGTCGAGCGCGGCGCGCAGGTCGGCGACCAGCTGCAGCTTGTCGCGGGCACGGGCCCGGGCGCCCTGGTCGAGCACCGAGACCCGCCCCTTGCCGCCGGCCTTGGCCTGGTACATCGCGATGTCGCAGTCGCGCACGAGCTCGTCGGCGTCGACGTGGTCGGCGGTCTGCACCGTCACGCCCACGCTGACCCGCACCCCGACGCCCACGCCGCCCAGCTGCACGGGCCGGGCCAGCTCGGCGGAGATCCGCTCGCCCAGCACCACGGCACCGCGCTCGGAGAGGTCCTCGCAGACCACCACGAACTCGTCGCCGCCGAAGCGCACCACCAGGTCCGAGGGGCGGACGACGGCCCGCAACCGCTGCGCCACCTGGACCAGCAGCTGGTCGCCGGCGGCGTGGCCGAGCGAGTCGTTGACCACCTTGAAGTCGTCGACGTCGAGGAACAGGCAGGACAGCCGTCCGGCGGCCCCGGGGACGAACCGCTCGGCGACGAACCCGGTCAGCCGCGTGCGGTTGGGCAGCCCGGTGAGCGGGTCGTGGGTGGCCTGGTGCTGCAGCTGGCTCTGGAAGGCCAGCCGTTCGGTGACGTCCTCGATGGTCGCCACGAACCCGCTGCCCAGGGCCGGGGTGGACAGGTGGGAGAAGCGCAGCACGGTGGTGCGCACATCGCCGGCCCCGCGCAGCAACCGCGCCCGGACGTCGGAGGTGCCGCCGGTGAGCGCGTCGGCCGCGGCGTCCAGCACGGCGTCGAGGTCCTCGGAGTGGACGACGGCCAGCCACCCGGTGCCCAGCAGCTCCTCGGCCTGCCGGCCCACCAGCCGGCAGAAGGCGTCGTTGACGTGGGCCAGCCGCATGCCCTGCTCGGAGAGCAGCGTGGGCACCGGCGACCGTTCGGTCAGCGTGGTGAACCGGCGCTCGTGGGCGGCCGCGGACGCCGCCAGCGCCCGCTCGGTGGCGCTGCGGGCGGGTTGGGCGGACAGCGTCCAGACCCCGGCGTCCGAGGACGGCGTGGCGGTCACGTGCAGGTCGACCGGCACCCCGGTGCCCGACCGGGCGGCGAGCTCGGCGACGGTCGAGCGCTCGCGGCGCAGCCAGCCCCGGAACCCGCCCGGCGGCGGCGTCGGGAACAACCGGTCCAGCGCCATGCCCGGCAGGTCGCCGGCGGAGTGGCCGAACAGCCGCTCGACCCCGGCGTTGCCCCAGCGCACCCGTACCTGCGAGCCCTCCGCGTCGCCCTCGGCCGCGATCACCAGCAGGGCGAGGTCCACCGACACCGCGGCCGCGTGCACCACGGCCCGGGAGACGCGCGCGGCGTCGGCCGCCGACCGCGCGGTGGACGGGCCCGAGCGCGCCACCGGCACCGGCGGGGGGTCCAGTGGTCGCAGCACGGATGGGGTGTCGGCAGCGGACCGGCCCACCTGCAGCGGCGGGGGGCGCGGCTCACCCGGACGGGGGGTCCCGCGGCCCGAGCCCGAGGTTACCGACCAGTAGTGCATGTGGGATCGTCGAGGCCTCGGTGCGCGACGCCGCCACCGCAGGAGAGAGGATCGTCCATGCAGTTGCACCTGTCGCCCGAGGACCAGGCGTTCCGGGACGAGATGCGCACCTTCTTCACCACCCAGGTCCCGCAGTCCATCCGGGACGACGTCGCCGCCCACCGCGACGTCTCCAAGGAGCAGTACGTCGAGGTCCAGCAGATCCTCAACGCCGCCGGGCTGGCCGTGCCGCACTGGCCCGCCGAGTGGGGCGGCCGGGAGTGGACGCCGCTGCAGCGCCACATCTGGCGCGAGGAGATGCAGCTGGCCGCCGTCCCCGAGCCGCTGGCCTTCAACGCCTCGATGATCGGCCCGGTCATCGCCGCCTTCGGCTCGCAGGAGCAGAAGGAGCGCTTCCTGCCGCAGACGGCCAACCTCGACATCTGGTGGTGCCAGGGGTTCTCCGAGCCCGACGCCGGCTCCGACCTCGCCAGCCTGCGCACCGCCGCGGTGCGCGACGGCGAGGACTGGGTGGTCAACGGCCAGAAGACCTGGACGACGCTGGGCCAGTACGCCGACTGGATCTTCTGCCTGTGCCGCACCGACCCGGGTGCGGAGAAGAAGCAGCGCGGCATCTCGCTGCTGGTCTTCCCGATGGACACCCCCGGGGTGACCCTGCGCCCCATCGAGCTGCTCGACGGCGGCTTCGAGGTCAACGAGGTGTTCTTCGAGGACGTCCGGGTGCCCGCCGAGAACCTGATCGGCGAGGAGAACCGCGGCTGGGACTACGCCAAGTTCCTGCTCGGCAACGAGCGCGTGGGCATCGCCCGCGTGGGCGCGACCAAGCGCATGATCGTCGACGCCAAGCAGCGCGCCGCCGAGATCACCTCCGATGGCCGCCCGCTCATCGAGGACCCCTCCATGCGGGTGCGCATCGCCGAGCTGGAGAACGAGCTGCTGGCCCTCGAGCTCACCGCCCTGCGCGTGGTCTCCAACTCCACCGACGGCAAGCCCAACCCGGCCTCCTCGGTGCTCAAGCTGCGCGGGTCGGAGCTGCAGCAGGCCGCCACCGAGCTGATCGTGGACATCGCCGGCCCGCTGTCGCTGGCCTCGTTCGCCGATGAGGAGGACACCGACGTCCCCGAGTGGGCGCGGGTGGCCACCCCGGAGTACCTGAACTACCGCAAGGTCTCCATCTACGGGGGCAGCAACGAAGTGCAGCGCACCATCATCGCCGGCACCATCCTGGGGTTGTGATCTGACATGGACTTCACCTTCGACACCGAGCAGCACGCCCTCCGCGAGGCCGTGGCCGGTCTGCTGCAGCGCGCCTACGACCCCGAGAAGCGCCGCGCCGTGACCCAGGAGGACCCGGGCTTCGACGAGAAGACCTGGGCCCAGCTGGCCGAGATGGGTGTGCTGGGGCTGCCCTTCGCCGAGGCCGACGGCGGCATGGGCGCCGGGCAGGCCGAGGTGGCGCTCGTGGCCACCGAGATCGGCAAGGTGCTGGCCCCCGAGCCGTTCGTCGAGTCCGTCGTCCTGGCCGGTGGCCTGGTCTCGGCCGTGGGCACCGCGGCGCAGCGCGCCGAGCTGCTGGGCCCGCTGGCCGAGGGCACCTCGCTCGTGGTCCTCGCCCACGCCGAGCCGGGCCACCGCTGGACCCCGACCGCCACCGGCGTGACGGCCACCCGGGGAGCCGAGGGCTGGACCCTCACCGGGGTCAAGGAGCCGGTGCCCTCGGGCGCCCGCGCCGACGTCCTCGTGGTCTCCGCCGCGGTCGAGGGGGGCACCGCGCTGTTCGTCGTCCGCGGCGACGCCGCCGGGCTGACCCGCACCGGCTACCGCACCCACGACGGCACCCGGGCCGCCCGGGTGACCCTGCAGGGCACCCCCGCCGAGCTGCTGGGCGAGGGCACGGCCGACCGCACCGCCGACGTCGAGCAGGCACTGGCCCGGGCGACCGTGGCCTACGCGCACGAGGCGGTCGGCGCGATGCAGACCGCGCTGACCACCACCAGCGAGTACCTCAAGACCCGCAAGCAGTTCGGCGTGCCGCTGAGCAAGTTCCAGGCGCTCACGTTCCGGGCCGCGGACATGTACGTGTCGCTGGAGCTGGTCCGCAGCATCGCGCTGTGGGCCACGATGGTCGTCGACGCCGAGGACTCCACCCCCGAGGCCGTGCTGGCCGCCGCCGACCGGGCCCGGCTGCAGACCTCCAAGGCCGGCCGGCACATCGGCAAGGAGGCCATCCAGCTGCACGGCGGGATCGGCGTCACGGCCGAGTACTCGGTGGGCCACTACACCTCGCGGCTCACCGCCATCGACCACCTGCTGGGCGACGGCGCATGGGCGGCGAACCGGTTGGCCGCCGTGGTCGACGGACACGAGACGGTCGAGGCACTGCCGGCCTGACCCGGCGCACCACCCCGGGGAGCACCCGGACGCGCAGGAGCCCCGGTCCGCACCAGCGGACCGGGGCTCCGGTGCGTCTCAGGCCTGCTTGATGACCGAGACGTCGAACTCCAGCTGCACCTTGTCGCTGACCAGCACGCCGCCGGTCTCGAGGGCTGCGTTCCAGACCAGGCCCCAGTCGCTGCGCTTGAGCGCCAGCGCCCCCTCGAAGCCCACCCGGGTGTTGCCGAAGGGGTCCAGCGCGCTGCCGGTCAGGGTGAAGTCGACGGCCACCTGCCGGGTCTGGCCCTTGATGGTGACGTCGCCGATGACCGTGTACTCCTCGTCGTCGACCTGCTCGACGTCGGTGGACACGAAGGTGATGTCGGGGAACTGCTCGACGTCGAGGAAGTCCGCGGAGCGCAGGTGCGCGTCGCGGTCGGGCTGGCCGGTGTCGAGGCTGCCGGCGTCGATGCGCAGCTCGACGCGGCTGGCCGACGGGTCGGCGACGTCGAGGTGCGCCAGGCCGTCGAACCGGGTGAACGTGCCGCGCACGGTGGTGACCATGGCGTGCCGGGCCCGGAAGCCGATGCGGGTGTGCGCCGCGTCGACGGCGTAGTCGCCGGTGACGTCGCTGAGGGCTGAGGTGGCGTCGTCGAAGTCGGTCTCGCCGGCTCCGGTCGCGCGGTGCTTGGCCACGGTGGACGGTCCTCCCAGGGTGTGCAAAACGACCCATTCTGACCTGTCCACCGTGACCGCGCACCGGCGGGCCGGGATCAGGACCCTGCGAACAGCTCCACGACCGCCTGCGAGAACGCCGGGACGTCGTCGGGGTTGCGGCTGGTGACCAGGTTGCCGTCGCGGCAGACCTCCTGGTCGACGACCGTGGCACCGCCCCGGCGGAGGTCGCCGCGGATGCTCGGGTAGGAGGTCAGCGTGCGGCCCTCGAGCACCCCGGCCTCCAGCAAGGTCCAGGGCGCGTGGCAGATCGCGGCCACGGGCTTGCCGGCGTCGAAGAAGGCGGTGACGAAGGCCAGGGCGTCGGCGTCCTGGCGCAGGGTGTCGGGGTTGACCGCCCCGCCGGGCAGCAGCAGCCCGTCGTAGTCGGCCGGGGACACCTCGCCGACCAGGTGGTCGACGGCGAAGGTGTCGCCGGGGTGGATGTCGCCGTCGACGCCCTGCACGCGCCCGTCGTCCTCGACGCCGTCGGGCACCGACAGCAGGTGCACGGTGGCGCCGGCGGCCTCGACGGCCTTGCGCGGTTCCACGAGCTCGATCTGCTCGACGCCCTTGGCGGCGAGCACGGCGATGGTCTTGCCGGTCAGTTCAGCCATGCCCGTCCAGGTGCCCCCTGGCCGGGGCGGCTGAAACTCAGTACCAGCCGGTGGACTGCGAGTGGGCCCAGCCACCGCACGGCGAGCCGTAGCGCTCGTCGAGGTAGATCAGGCCGGCGTCGATCTGCCGGAACCCGTTGGAGGTCTTGGCGATGCCCGTGCCGGCCCACGTGGCGTTCAGGAACTGCGGGATGCCGTAGGCGGTGGAGCTCGGGTTCTGCGCGTCGGGGTTCCAGCCGGACTCGCGGCCCCACAGGTTCTCCAGGCAGGAGAACTCGCGCTCGTCGCCGCCCAGCTGGGCCAGGGCGTAGTCGTGGAAGTCCTGGGTGGTGGCGTTCGCGGCGGCGGCCTCGGCGGCGGCGGCGGCCTGGGCCTGGGCGGCGGCCTGCGCCTCGGCGGCGGCCTGGGCGGCCGCGGCGGCCTGCGCGTCGGCGGCGGCCTGGTCGGCGGCGGCCTGGGTCTGCGCGGCGGCGGCCTCGGAGTCCTCGCGCTGCGCGCGGCTGGCGGCCAGCTCCTGCAGGTGCCCGGCCAGCTCGTCGGTGGCGGCGGTGCTGTCGGCCGGGGCCGTGATGCCCAGCTGCTGGGCCACGCTCACCGCCTGCGCGGCGGCCGGCTCGACCGGGTCGGCCTCGGCGGCCGGGCCGGTGCCCCCCAGCACGTTGACCAGGACGGCGCCCACGGCGGCCGCGGCCAGGTACATCGCCGGGCGGCGGACCGGCACGAGCCGGTGGCGGCCACGGGCGACGGCGTCGACGGTGCCCTCGGCGGCGCGGACCACCTCGAGCTCGGCGGTGATGGTGCCCACCCGGAGGAGGGGCTGCGAACCGTCGTGGTCCGCGGGACGTGCGGAATGGCGTGCGCTCATGCGGGCGTGCGGGTCCTCGTCTTCCGGTGCGCCGACCGTGCGGGTCGGTGCAGCCGCCTACCGGGTTAGCTGACGGGTTCGGGCGGGAAGCGGCCCTACCCGGCGTCGCCGTGCCCGTGCGGGCGCGGTCCGGCCGGGATTCACCCCGGTGCTGCGGTGGGTCCCCGGTTCACCTGGTGCGCCGGGCTGCGCTGCCCGGTGCGGTGACTCAGCGGCGTCCGGTGGGTCTCCCGGGGAGGGAGGTGCGGCCGACCGGACCCGGGACACGTTACGAGCAGGTCACACGAGATGACAACCGCCCCAGGTGAATTCCACAGGTGTTGTCCGCCTCAGGGCAGTCGCCACACCGTGGTGCGGCGGGCGGGGTCGACACCGCTGTCGGCGACGTCGTAGGCCGCGACCTCGCGCAGCCCCTCGGGCAGCTGCGAGCGGCCGGGGTCGCCGACCAGCACGACCGCACCGCGGACCCAGGCGGTGAACAACCACGGCCGGACCCGGTCGGCCATCCGCAGGTCGTAGAAGACGTCACCGGCGAGCACGACGTCGACGTCGGGCAGGTCGACGTCCAGCACGTCGCCCACGGCCTCCACGCCGGTGACCCCGTTGGCCGCCGCGTTGAGCGGGATGACCGCCAGCGCGTAGGGGTCGACGTCGCTGGCCAGCACCCGCTCGGCCCCGGCCAGCGCCGCCGCGACCGCCACCAGGCCGCTGCCGGCCCCCAGGTCGAGCACGGTGCGGCCGGCGACAAGGTCGGGGTGGTCGAGCACGTGGCGGGCCAGCCCCTGCCCGCCGATCCAGGCGGCGGCCCAGAACGGCGACGCCTCCCCGGGGCCGGGGCCCTCCCCCGCCCCCGCGGCGTCGTCCATCGCCTGCCACAGGACGGCGACGTCGTCGGCCAGGTGCAGCGCGACCTCGGGCACCAGCGGGGTGCGGGTCAGCCGGGTGTGCCGGGCGAAGAAGCCGGCGGGGACGGTCATCGCCGGCGCACCCGGCTCAGCACCGCGGTGTAGAGCGGGGTGAGCACGACGCCGTCGCCGGCCAGCCGGTCGCGCAGCCGGCGGCGGTGGGTCCACACCCCGACCAGCCCGACCGCCCAGAACAGGTACTGGACGGCGAAGGCGGCCTTGAACGAGCCCAGGTCGTAGTCGGTCGACGCACCCGCCGTGGTGGCGTCCAGCACCGCACCCACGGCCAGCACGGTCAGCAGCGACGCGACGAACCCCCCGATGTTGACCACCCCGGTGGCGCTGCCCAGCCGGTGCGCGGGGTTCCAGGTGCGGGCGTAGTCGAAGCCGATCATGGACCCCGGGCCGTTCGTGGCCAGGACCACCACGAGCACGACCAGCAGCCACAGCGGCGCACGCCCGGGCCACAGCAGCACGACCGTCCAGGCCGTGATGGTGGCGCCGGCGATGCCGAACACCAGCGCCGACCGGCGCAACGGCCAGCGGCCGCACAGGGCCCCCAGCGCCGGGCCCACGCCCATGCCCACCACGACGAGCAGCGTGAGCAGGCCGGCCGCCGTCCCGGTCGACAGGCCCTGGCCCAGCACGAGGAACGGGAAGCCCCACAGCAGCGCGAAGACGGTGCCGGAGAACTGGGTGACCAGGTGCGTGTACAGCCCGATGCGGGTGCCCGACTCGTGCCACGCCCCGGCCAGGTTCTGCCGGATCTCGGCCCACCCGGCCGTCGGGGTCACCGGCGTGCCGGGCGGGGCGTCGCGCAGGGCCACCACCACCAGGACGGCGACCAGCACGCCGAGCGCGGCCGCCCCGGTGAACGTGGCGGTCCACGACGTGCGGTGCAGCGCCTGCACCAGCGGGTAGGCCGCGGCGACCTGGCCCAGCTGGCCGAGGATGCCGGTCAGCTGGGTGATCACCGGCACGGTGGGGCCGCTGAACCACAGCGTCACCACCCGCAGCACGCTGATGAAGGTCATGGCGTCGCCGGCCCCGACGAGCACGCGCGCGCCCACGGCGGTGGGGACGTCGGTGGCCACCGCGAGCAGCAGCTGGCCGGCGGCCATGGTCAGCGCCCCGGCCGCGACCATCGTGCGCGAGCCGAACCGGTCCAGCGCGATCCCGACGGGCACCTGCAGGCCGGCGTAGACCGCCAGCTGCAGCACCAGGAAGAGGCTGACCGCCGACGCGCCGGCGGAGAAGCGCTCCTGGGCGTCGACGGCGGCCACCCCGAGCGAACCGCGCTGGAACACCGCGACCGCGTAGGCCAGCAACCCGACCAGCCAGACGACGTAGGCACGGCGGGAGTCCACGGCTCAGGATGACACCGGCGGCGCCCCGGTTGTTCCCGGGCCCGGTCGGGCGCTCAGTCGATGCAGCCGGTGTCGCCGGCGGTGCGCTGCGGGGTGTCGTACCCGCCGCTGGTGGACGCCGCGGGGGCGGCCACCGGGCTGCCGACGCCCCGGAAGTCCGCGCCGAGCACCAGGCGCACGGTGCCGGCCGGCAGCGTGTCGTCCACCACCACTGCGGCGCCGGGCACCTGGGCGGCGACGACGGCGGCCGCCGCGGCGTCGGCGGTCGGGGAGCTCACCGTGGTCAGCGCGGTGGCGGCGGCGTTGCCGGTGTCCGGGGCGGGGAACCCGGCGGCCTGCAGCACGCCGGCGGCGGTGGCCGCGGCGCCGACGCGCCCGGACCCGTTGCGCACCTGCACGGTGATGCCGGCCGGGGACACCGACGGCGCAGCGCTGGTCGGGGCCGCGGCGGGGTCGGCCGCCGGCGCGGTCCCGAGCGCGGCGAAGTAGGCGTGCACGTCGTCGGCCGAGGGCGGCTGCAGCACGTCCGCCTTGCCCACCTTGGCGTTCACCAGGCCGGGGATGGTCTGGAAGGTGATCGACGAGGGCCGCACGCCCTGCATCTGGGTGGCCAGCTCGAACACGTCCAGCCCCGGGTCGAGGGTGACGCTGTCGCCGACCTGCGCGACCACCTGCTGCTGCGTGGACGGCGAGAGCAGCACGTCGGTGGACAGCAGGTTGCGCAGCATCCCGGCCAGGTAGACCTGCTGGCGGATGGTGCGGTCGATGTCGCCCTGGGCCAGGCCGTGCCGCTGGCGCACGAACGACAGCGCCTGGTCGGGCCCGATGGTCTGCACCCCGGCCGGGAACGAGGCGCCGGAGTAGTCGTCGCTGGTGGCCTGGCACAGGTTGACCTGCACGCCCCCCACGATGCTGCTCAGCTTCAGGAAGCCCGACAGGTCGATCTCGGCGTAGTGGTCGACGTGCAGGCCGGTGAACTGGCTGACCGTCTGCACCAGCGAGGACATGCCGGCGGCGTCGCGGTCGGCGTCGCTGCCCTGCGCGGCGTCGTAGGCCAGCGCGTAGGCCGAGTTCAGCTTGCCCTCGCCGTTGCCCGGGATGGACACGTAGGTGTCGCGCGGCAGCGACACGAACGAGGCGCCGGACCCGTCGGCGGGCACGTGCACCAGCATCATCGTGTCGGTGTTCAGGACGCCGTCGTCGTCCCCGGTCGTGTACTCCTGCTCCTGCTCGGCGGTCAGCCCGGTGCGCGAGTCCATCCCGACCAGCAGCAGGTTCATCTCCGCGCCGGCGTGCGCGGCACCGTTGACGTCGTCGTTGCCGGTGGTCGGCAGCCCGCCCCCGCGGTGCACGCTGGCCTCGGCGACGCCGACCAGGTGCCAGCCCCACCCGCTGCCGGCCAGCACCGCGACGCTGAGCAGCCCGGCGACGACCCGCAGCAGGACCGCGAGGCGCCGAGCCGGCCCGGTCCGCGCCGCCGCGGCGCGCCGAG
>Ga0325401_1001584_pt1 | contig 19418 bp, 7 predicted proteins | sample PopdelMetagenome_FD_205666 | JGI IMG/M metagenome (GOLD analysis project Ga0325401, IMG submission 205666) | Populus deltoides microbial communities from Bellville, Georgia, United States - Xylem-PdKOR-R2 | ecosystem: Host-associated > Plants > Phyllosphere > Stem > Wood/Secondary xylem | place... | reverse complement strand
ACAATTACATCCAAATTCTTATGACTTAGATACCAATCATTGTATATCATTTTATTTGTTATACTACCATCCTAGAGCCTAGAAACAAGAGGTCTCATTAACCTATCATCATTTGATATCTCAACCAGACCCAAATTAACATTAACCTCATCTTACTTTGGTGTCTTAACTATATTAATTAAATCAAATTTTATTTTGAAAGTTTATCTAACCTCTAATTTAATAATTATTTCTAAATTCATATGACCAATTATTTTATATCATTCATCAGTTGTGATACCATTTTAAAATTTAGAAATAGAAGATTCCATTAACCTATCTTCATATGGTGTCTTAACCAAATCCAAATTAATATATGTCTCATCTTGTTTGTCATTATTGATCTAAGCATGGTCATACATACTTGGATCCTCTCTTTCTACAATTTCATATATCAATGTTAAGGTAACTGCACCACTAACTGATATAGACTACATAGCAAATCGTGATACTTATATACTTGTTTGAGTATATGTTGGGACCTAAGTATACTTTATAGTAGAGAACAAATGTACTCGTTTAGGTTGACTATCCAAGTATAACTCAATATATCTTTGTGGGAATTTTGGATGGAAAACCCAACCACAGACTTCAAATTCATGTCACAAGAAATCGACATAGCAATATAATGAAGTGGACATTTCCTAACAAACATCCTCCAAGTAATATCAATTTCAACATCATTATAATTCCACTTAGTTCCTACATAACATGTTTAAGTTTAGTAGGCAACATGTCTAAACTGGAACTCAAAATCACATTGTTTCCTCCCTTGTAAGCAATTACACTATTCAAATTATTAACAATAGTACCACCATAATGATATAATAATATCATATTAGAAGATATATTTTATAAAACAACAAAAACTATTTTGATAAGTTATCACAAATTCTCACTAGTTCAATAAAAATAATAGGATCAATTTAATTTATACATAATTGCTTCAATTAGAAAAAATTCCCCAATTATCTCAATTAGTCCTAAAATTCAATGTAAAACCCTAATTGATACAAGTCAACATAAATGCTTAATTATGACGTCAAGTAGCAACCAAAGCATAACAAGTTAACATTGGTTTGCTGATGACAAATAAAGAAGAAGAAAAAAAATGTTTTTTTATTTAAAAAAAAACATAGTTGGGTAAATTTTTTAGGAGAATGACATAGGTTGGAAAAATATTTGGGAAATAACACATACATATGTTGAACACAACCACGCTTCTGAATATCAATTTTGTACACAAACACTATTTTGGTTGTTTAGTCATGTTTCAAAAAGCATGTTTTTTACAAATTAATTAACTTTAATAAAACTCAACTCAAAATCTTATGAAGATCTAATGACCAAAAGATAAGATTCAAGATATAATGGTCGAAAAAGAAAGAGAATATAAGATGATGTAGCAGTGAGAGAAATGAGAGAAGAAAAAAATGGAAAGAAATGGTGGATCATCGAGGACACACCAAAGATCCATTTTTGACACATTCAGTGCCATTAGAAAAACCTTGACGAGATGATTATAATGACACCTTGAAAGACCACAAAATGAGGTTGTAGTTAAATCTAAATTAACCCTGAACAAAATCTTTAACAAAAATAATCTTATTTGGTGGTCTTTTAATGTGTGACTATAATCGTCTCGTCGAGATTTTTCTAACGTTATTAAGTGTGTTCCCTAGACCCTCCTTTTCTTTTTCTTTTTCTCTCTCACACCATTGAATCTTAAATTTCATCTCTTGGTTATTGGATTTTCTTAAAATTTTATATTGATTTTTGTTCGTGTAAATTAATTTAAAGAAGGTATGAATTTTGAAACAACAAAAAATATTTTTTATATTTAAACTATGTTATCTTTTTAATATTTTTTTAACGTGTATTATTTTTCCAATTGCAAAAGAACCCGGAAGGAAGCAGAAAATTATAGAGGCCTCCATGGATGAAAACCACTATTGTAAAAGGGACCACAACAAGGAATGAATCGTTCTTTCTGTTGGTACAGATCAGTGTTGTGGGTCAATGCTACGAAGAATCTGAGAACCTCACAGCTTGCTACATACGTCAGGCCTACTGCTTACTAATTGTAAATCTTAGTCGAGGGAACAGAGGTGATGCCATGCTAAATATGCTGAACCCATCTAGGGTGAAATAAAATAAAATAAAATCAAACGAGCTAATCTCCGTCCAATTCTTTAAAATTATTTTTCCTTTTACCCTATAGTATTTTTAGGGAATGCTCATTTTATGTTTTTATTTTCACTTCATTACCGTTTTAAATTAAAGAATAAAAGGGATGTCTGGTGTCATTTATAGTTTTGTAATTTACAAAATCAATATAAAAAATAAAAAGAAATGATCAATTGTCAAAGTTTTTGGAAGCAAGAACAAAATGATACTCACCTTATCAGCTTCGTGTACCTGATTTCTGGCATTTCAGATTTTATTCTTTCAAGAATCATGATGTTCTCCTACCACATGAATTACATTTTGAATTTAGAAATTTGAAGTGTTTTTTACAACCAATGAGGTCCTTTATTAATCATATCAAAAGGGATTAATTACACAATTTAGTTAGTGAAATCACCTTTTTTTTGGGACATAAAATCACAGTCTTAATTAAACTAAAAGGGCAGGGCACTGGATGGGTCCAACTCATGCTAAAAGCCCTAGCACTTTGTGACCAATCAGACGATGGTACACTCCTTTTCTTGGCTCCCATTCCGTCTCAGACTAGGAAAAATCCGGTGACAAATGGGTCACCTGCACTGCTTGCACGCTCTATAGCTCCCACGTACACAGTACACATATGTATGTATAGTGTATGTTATTTATGTGTGTGTACTGACCATCGTACACATTTATGCATGTAATGATGATTATATTGATGATGGAGAAGATGTACATGTAGAGGTATGAGCGATATGGGCCATAACGAGGATCTATGTAGGGTGAGGCTAAGAAACATAGGGGCATGCAGGAGCAGAACTTTTGCCCTTTTCAGCGTTTGAAATTCGAGGCATTTTAAAGGTGAGCGCGAAAGGCACTGTATTTTCGAGGCTCGTGCTTTCTTGGCCTTTCTGTCTTTCTGAAATGGTAGACTTGATGTTTTTTTTATTTTCTTTTTTTGTGGTGGTATGCTTGCCATTTTTTATTTATCTAAAAGGAGAAAATATTGAATCTTGGTGGATTTCAAAAGAAAATTAAAAAAAAGTAGTGGTACTGTTCCCGCGTGGGGGAGAGGCCAAGTCTCTTTTAGGTTTCCTTTCCGCTTTTGTCGATTGTAGTATCCTTTCATGCTTACACTTTACTCTCTCTCTTTTATTTTTTTCAAGATTCAGAGGTGAGCATGCTTTTAAATCCTTTTCAGGGCACTGTTCCTAGCTAATTACATCACCCAAGGAAAAAAAACAATAAATAAAAATGCAAACACAGAGCTTTTCTATAACCAAGAAAAAGTATATACTCAATCAAGAAAAAGAAAAAAACCAGTGGTTAAGCTCTAGGTAGCCCTAGTTTTAGTATTTGTTGTTCGTTTTTGTTTTTGTTTCGTGCTTGAGAAGGAAAGATATCTTTTAGGTTACAGATGCAGCTGTTGAGATAAAACTATATATATATATATATATATATATATATATATATATATATATATATATATATATATATCATGGTCTGTGTGAGGTTGAGAGCGGGTTTTAGGGTTTGAATGGGGTGCTTGGAGTGTTTTTATTTTTTTGCATGAATAGAAAGAGGAGCTAGGGTCTCAAGAGGTTTCCATTTTGGTGGTAATTTCGTAGAGGGAAATGATGGTGGTGGTGGATTTCTGTGTTTGGACTTTGAATTGCATTCCTTTTGTTGTTGTTTTGTTTGACGAGGAAGAACCGAAGGTGGCATGAGATTCTGGGGTTTTGCAGGGTAGGTTTTAAAGGAAATCTAAATTTGAGTGTAGCAACCTAGAGTTCATGATTAATGCCTTTGTTTTTAGGGTTTTGTGTTGGACTTTGAATTTTTGGGATTAAGAACATAGAAGTTGTTCCTAATGGAAATGTCTAGTTCAGATGGTTTGCTTCTTGGACTCGTCTTTCCCATTTTCAGAGAGTTCCATCATGATCACTTATTACATTGAAAAATGAAGAAAACGAAAGAACTACAATCAAAATTTGAGTGGTAACATTTTAGCCACAAATTCCAGGGCAACCTAGCTTGCTGTTATATATTCAAAGCAAATCAGTTTTTCTTTGTTACAAATGGATAAACCACTTCTCATTAGCTCAGCAAAGAAAACAATCTAAATTTTTTTGTGCTAAAAAAAAAGACCTAGCTCTATTAGTTTCAGTCTAGGAGAAGATCTTAGTCTCGTGAGTGCAATTACATTTTAAATTGCATTTTCCTTATACTCTTAGATATATAAAATTTTTCTAAAGGCTCATCATATTTCTATCAATATTAATATTATGTAAAGGGTAAAAAGTCATTTAAAACCCCATCATATTTTCATCAATATTAATACATATATTAATGATATTTTCTCTCATTAATACATATGTCAAAGATATTTTTCATCAATATTAATACATATGTCAGGGGTATTTTCTCGTATTAAAACTATTAGGGCAATATTACACTTTAGTATCTCCTCTCTATAAAAAGATTCATGAGCTATAAATAAATCATGAATCATTCAACCAAAAGGTTTGATATCTCCATTCTCTATTGTATATTTATTTCTAAAGCATTTCTTTGTAATATCATTATATTTTCTCTTAAAAAATGATTGACTTAATCATTAGAGAGTCCCCAAATTCACTAAAGATGACCTTTTACAAGTATCATGCACCTACCTCCAACCATCTTCACTAGGGAGAATGGATCATATTGCCAGAACTAAGAGATTAACCAATTATTCAAGATAAAAGCCTTACCGCCCCCAAACTATTTGGATTTTTTAAGACCTCACCATTAACATTGTCTGTGAGAAACTAATAAAAAAGCCATTAGTTTCTTTCTAATGATATTTCCAAGTCATTCCATGACACACTTAGCTAGAATGCTTGATGGATCTGCTCGTTACCACAGACACTTTTTCCCATTCGAACTTCCAATAGCTCATTAACCAAGTGCAACCCATTATCTAGGCTGTGTTGGCCACTCAGAGGCAAAATCAAGTTTTGTCATCTCAACAAGTCTTAGCACTTGCGACATCCTTAGCCTTGAAAATGATTGACTAGGGTCTTCCTAGAGCAATAACATCACTTTCCAAAGGATGGATTAAAAGCTCCCTAGAGTCCAACAAATTGTCTCAAAATATATTATCCTTGATAGGAAGTAAATTTATTTTTAAATTAAAATAATTTCTCTTTGACATACACTTTTTATCTACAGGTCTTTAATAGGAGCTTCTAGAATCTTGCCTAATCTCTTTGGAAGGGGATCTTCCTAATACGATTGCATAATCTCCTTAGAAAATGTTCTTTTTAGTGTAATTGCACAATATACTTAGAAAGGGCTCTCCCTAATACGATTGCACACTCTCCTTATAAGAGGTTCTTCCTAGTGCAATTGCACAATCTCTTTGAAAGGGGTTTTTCCTGGTGCAATTGCACACTCTTCTTAGAAGAGTTTTTTTCTAGTACGATAGCTTTACCCTTCATGACAACTTAAGATGACCAACCTTAACAAAGTAACATGACCCTTGTCCTATGACTAAATATACACCACTAAGACTAAGTGGAACCTAGAGCATTAACATAACTTTTCATATAGGCTCCTGGACCTTATGCGATCTCCAGAGATGATATTAAATCTCTCACTCTCAGGTTTGGTCTCTCTCTAGTGAGAGGATCTCATGCCCCATGTCATCTCTAAGGAGGCTACATGCCTTCAACTCTTAAAAAAATACAATAACTCTCCAATAAAGGGATGAATTTAGTCTTCTTAGTACAATAACACCACCATAATTGGATTTTCTTTTTCCCCTTATAAATTTTTCTAAATATAAGCGTCAACATGGGTTTGTCCTCTCTGCCCTTGAGAAGTTTCCAAGTATCGGTGTCAATAGGGATTCGTTTCCCTAAGTATAGACTCACCCTTCTCAGGTTTCCTTCACCTTTTAGAAGTTTTCTAAGTATAGGCATTGATAAGGATTCACCCCCTTCAATCTCTTAGAATATTTTCTAAGTATAAGCTCACTTTTCTAGGGTTCCCCTCCATCACTTAGAAAATTCTCTAAGTATGGGCATCGACATGGGTACGTCACTTCTGCCCCTTAGAAATTTTCTAAGTATAGGCATCGACATGGGTACATCACTTCTGCCCCTTAGAAATTTTCTAAGTATGGGCATCGACATGGGTCTGTCCCCTCTATCCTTTGAAAATTTTTCAAGTATGAGCATTGATAGAGATTCATTCCCCTTAGTCTCTTAATGTTTGTTTTCTCATTATACTCTTGACAATTTAATTGTACAACTATAAATATAATGAAAAACTACACAACTAAGTAGGTAAGCCAATCCAAAAAAATCTCTTGTCTTTATCTTTATATTATTTCTGTTGCTTGAATCTTTTTGTTTATTTTCGATTACTTAGCAATGTGGTCAATATAAATTATTAAAAAAAAATTAATTTTTAAGAATATATTTTCTATAACTTGTGAAACTAATAAGTCCTAAAATTCAAGATACTTATGAATAAAACTGATGTGTTGGATAATCGATTAATCTTTTAGTGCAAACAATCTGATCCATTCTCTATAGCCAAGGTATCTAGGGGTTTTATATGAAAAGTTTGACTGATTGATAGTTGGTGGTGTCTGGTAAGCTAATATACCTGCTTATTGGTAAAATTCAAAGATTTTTTATTTTCTTTGTGATTTTACCCCCGTTTGAACCAATGAACTTTATAAAAATTAAGTTTGGTCTTCTAAAATTTCAATCTTCTTAATTAAGCTCAAATTGGGCTCCAAAACTTAATTTTTCATCAATTAAATCCCTTATAAAATTAATTTGATCGATTTAAAATATAATTAAGTCCTTGTACTTAATTAAATCCTTTATTTTAGCCCAAATTAATTCTTAAACATAATTAAACTCTTAATTTGGCCCATGATTAAATCAAATTGACCTCTTAAAAATCTAATTATTTTCGCAGACTTAATTTTTATGCAGATTTATCCAATAATCATTTAATTTGATTTTGAATCTATATTGTCTCTTTAGTCTTGAATATAATAGGGTACGATTAAGCTCCTGAGTCCACCTAAAATTTCAACTTTATTCTTTTATACATTTAAAATCCTCCCCAGCTTGCTTTTGCTAAATTGTCACTCTTCTTGCCATTATTATAGATTATTGATTTTTTTATTTTAAAACAAAAAAGGGTAAATTTTTTGAAATAACCCAAAAATGGGTTATGATAGGTAGATTTGTCTTACATCTTAACCTAGGTATGTCTTGGCTGTGTGTCATGAAATGACTTGAAAATGTCAAAAACAAGTTTTAGAGAATGAAGGTTTTTTTATCAGTTTCCATATACGACGCTTATTGGTGAGTCACACAACCTAAGATGTGTAAGAGTAAGGCTGATGTGTTGGATAATTGATTAATCTTTTATTTCAAGCAATCTGATCCATTCTTCCTAGCCAAGGTATCTGATGGCTTTATATGGAAAACCTAGGTAGTTGGTAGGTCGTAGCTATAAAAGGTTCCCTTTGATGGATGTAGGGACTCTCAGATACTTAAGTCAGTAACTTTGTAGAGAAAAAAATTGCAATAATATTTTAAAGGGATAAACTCTGAAAATATATATGCTGAATGTGTTAAGAATGAAGAGATTGTAAATTTTGAGCTTGAAGGATTCCTGAGATATTTATAGCTCATGAGTCTTGTTCTTTTATGAAGAGGAAGGGATGAAGTGTACTTTCACCTTAGTGATATTATTAGTTGTATTTTACTCAAAATAGTACATATTAGATCAATATAAAATACCTAAAAACTTGTGTTGGTTCCTAAAAAAATCTCATTCGAGTGTTGGGCTATGGTAAGTTGTCGAAGCCCATTATAGATGAAAACGGGTCCGGGCGCATTGCCAGGACCCAAACATGTTGGGCTCGAGCATGATAGCCCGAGCCTCTGAGGGTTCTGAAATGCATGCCCAGCATGCCCAATAGGGCGTTCACTCTGTATGGGCGCATGCCATACATGGGTATACATCTAGTGCATGGGCTCAGGATTTTTGCTTGGGCCCATGCTCGTTGGATGTTGGGCTTGGTTTGCCACACCCGAGCTCATTCACCTTGGGTACAAGTTGTATGTTGGGCTCAAGCTTGGTAGCGCGAGCCCAAGGGGGTGTGTTTTGGGCTTTTTTGGCCTTTTGTGGTTTTTTTTTTTGTCTATTAAATTTGGATCCATTAGAAACTATCATAAAACTCAAATTTACTATTCAATTTATTTTAACCTTCTAGCTAAAAAATGATTTTAATAGCCAGTAGTGATAATAATCTAGAACAGGGTATCCTTTTTATTAAGTTTATTGTATACGCCTAGAATCTTTAAAAAATCTTAAGTGCACATAAATGCTCACCCAAATGAGTATGAGAATATTACCTATTATATCATGCAAGAGTATAAAAATAGTTACGTCAAGTTTTGATACACTCTCATTTGGTTCATCTAACTTTACTTAGTAAGGCTCTTAAACTTTTATTTAAACTTTTTAGATTGGGCACCTTTGTGTTGGTGGAATGCAAACTATTGATTTAATTTTCAGTGGTTAGATCATTAACTCAATCAATCATCCTTTATTTTCTTGAATTTATGACTGGTCATATCAATAGTTTTCAATGAAAGATTATTTTAAAAAGATTGTTTACAGCATGTGCCGCGTAATTTAATCTTATACTACTTTATCCGAATTTAATCAACAAGTAAATCATATTTACTTTGTAATTATATATAGAAAAAAAATTTAGTTTAATACTTTTTTTCATCAAGTTTAATTTTATATGTTATGCATGAAATATAATTTTTGAATATATTAAATTGAACCAAACTTGTATGCAACATATATTGTGCTCAAATAAAAATTCAACCAGATAATTTTATAGCAATTAATTTAAGAATCTTAAGACTAAACTTTTATCTGATCTATTAATTATTTAATTATTTAGTTTGATTAATTTATGGTTACTTAATTTATTTATTTTTCATTTGCCCTTCATAAACCAAACTTTAATATTTTTTTATCATTATAGAAAATATCCATATTTCTTATACATAAAAGATAGTTAATTCAATCAATAATGCTTCAACAAGTATTACTTTGATATAGAGAGTTCCACCATCAACTTTTATAATGTATGTTGAGAAACTTACAAAAATCCAATGGTTTGACTTTAAAATGTGCCAACAAAAGATATTGTTCTATTTGATCACATTGAACTTAGCAAAGTTCTTAACTAAAAAAGCACCAAAGTTGTCAGATTATGAATATAATCCTACAATTATAGTAGTTATGGACACAAGGATGGTGTGCAAGAACTGCATCTTGAATGGTTTTAACAATATATTATATAATGAGAAGTTTTGGATTGGAAGAACAAAACTAAAGATGATGACATGAAAAATAAAAAGCATTGCCAAGAAAATCAATGGCAAGTGCCTCATTTGCAATAAAACTAGACACGAAGCTAAGAATTATGAAAATAAGTCTCATCAAGGCAACCTTAAAAGAGGATGGATTGCTCAAGCTAATGTCACTAAGGTTAATAACCTCCTAAATAAAGTGTCAAATATAAGCTTGTTTATGGTTGTCTTCGAAGTCAACCTCTTTAACAATCATGAGTGATAGTGAGTTTATATTGGTGTTACAAGACATGTTTATATTGAGAAAAGAATATTCTCCATTTACAAAGATATAAATGGTTAACAATTATACATGAGAAATTCATCAACCTTAAAAGTAATGAGCATTGGGAAAGTCATACTAATGATGACTTTGAAAAACTTGTCACCTTCAACATTGTGCTTTATGTTTTTTAATATCAGATAAAACCTAATGTTTGGCATATTTTTTAGTAAAAAATGAGATATAATGAAAACTGAGTATTCAGACAAAAGATTAAAAGATTAAATTGGTTAGCTATAGAAGATTTCTCATAATAAAGTTTTTTAAGGTCCACATTATAAAACCATACGGGTTAAGGGGAAGAAACAAAAATGTCAAATGGATATTTTGGTGGATAGTGATAATACATATAGATTTTTGGATATTAGTTTTGGTAAAAGGATCAAATATGAATTAATCAAAATCAAGCTAGTAAGTGTGAAGGTAGAAGATGTAGTTGAGATTATTTATGATATGATCCGTGAGAAGTTTGAATGGAAAATGCAGAAAAAAATAATTAAAACTAGGGTAATTGTATTACATCTAAGAGGTAATGATGTGGTTTTAAGAATATAATGGTCATATGGCTAATGTGATATGTTGTGGAATTTTAAGATGTTATGGATAAAGTTATGGTAGAAGGGAGAAATGTTTGTATTGCAAGGAGAACATCATTGGTTACACTTAAATTAATTATTGGCACCTTAGAGTGATATAATAGAAGGTGCAAACGTAGCATCAATATAATTGCAAACTGTGTTAGAGGAGTTTTGATGCAGTCGAGCTTGTGAAAATTGAAGGTTCTGAACATTTAAATGGGGGTCTAGCACTAGAGGTGAACAAAAAAATCTAGTAACCAAAAAAGTTTTTTAAAAAATAACTGAAAAAAACCGAACTGAAAAAAAAAACAATTAAAACCCTCCAAGTATAAAAATAAATGTTATGAAACCCTAACACCTAAATGTCTAAACCAGCCGCCTCATACCCTTTGTTAAATCCACTCTCCATATATGATATCTCCTCGCTTCACTATCTACTATTTATTCTCTTGTTACAGTGGTTTTTAGTGTCATTGCCCCCAATAACAAATCACTTTTGATGAAAGTGATAGAGATGAATCAATTTCTCTCAATGTCTTATCATGAAAGTGATAAATCACTCTACCAGAACTATATGTTATCTTTGAAAATAATATCTTTCTCCTCTTTTCTTTTTAAACTTCTATTTGTTTGTTATTATTGTTGTTCTTGACAATATGCATAATAATTTCTTCAAAAGCACTACTTTGGAAGTTGTACAATTTGTTTATTCGGATTTCAATCTGTTTTATTTGTTTACTTCTGATTGTTCTGGGATTTATTTTAATTTTGTTATAGATCTTATTTAGATTTGGAAATTGTATTGTATTATTGGATATATAATTTATGATTTGGTGTGTTTGTTGTTAGATGTGTTTTAATTGCAATAAAAAGTCTTATTTGGATCGAATGAATTATACTATTTTTTGTTCACTGTAGTCTGAACATTGAGGCACAAAATTTTAGTTTAATCGGTTTGGAATAAAAATAAACTGAACCGGAATGGACAGAAACCTGTTGGTTTGAACTGGTTTCTAATTTGATTCACACACATGTACATTTGTTCGTTTTTTTTATCAAAATTTGAACCGAACTGAAAATGCTCACCCTTATCTGACATGATTACATGAGATTTAACCCAAACAGACTATCTGAAAGGTGTAACATGGGGACAAGTCTAAACTCAAGTAGATCAGAGCCAAATTTTTCTTAAACAGACTATCTGGAAGGTGTAACATAATGATTCTATAAGTAGTTTCTTAATTATTGAATCTTTCAGAATTAGAACCAGAAGTTATGATTGAGCTAATTTTATTATTTTTCAAAGAGTTTTTTTAATCCATTGTTTTATTTCAAATTCCATTTTAATTTTCCTTATACTTTTGAATTCTTAGTTGTTTTTTAAAATGAATAAGGTTTTTCTTACCTGTTTATTTAAAGGTCTTGTAAACCTCTAAAAAATCATATTTCATTAGCATTTTTAGAGAATCAAACTACAAAATTAATATTCATATCGGCAATCATTTTTGTTCATCAAACATTCTGTGTTTTTTTTTTTTTATCCTTTTAGCTTTCATATGCATCATGTTTGCTAATGTGTTTGCATAACCTAAAGATTTACCATCTAACAGAAAACATGATCACAGAATAGTGATTAACTATTATGTATTTATTATGTATTGGGTAAGATGTTCAAATTGGATATTGAACACTTGATCATCAAACTAGTATTTCCTCTTTAATTTAATAGCTTTCTTGTATTCTTTAAAGGGTAAATGATTTATGTAATATATAATTTTATTTTTTAATAAAGCCCTTTTAATTTTCTTTTTAATATATTACAGGAATTATGCTACTTTTAACGGGCTTTATAGTTTATTTTTATTAATATTTAGAAATAGACAGGCAACAAAGGTTAAACCCTCATTTGTTTACTGTCCAAATATAGCGCTTGGGCTTTAGGCCGAAATTTTCAACGAAGCATTAGTTGTTCAAGCCCACTACGGGGATTGTTCAGGTCCATTTTGTTTTTCAAAAACGAAAAGCTACCTTTTACAATAATTATGAGTTTTTTTTATTAGTTGAAGGTATTATAATTATAATTTATTTAAGTTAGAAAATATTAAATATTTTTATTTATTTTTATCATAATCATTTATCTTACTATTTAGTAACTTAGCTAATTATCTCATTATTATGCTAGTTACTAATATTATTATAGAATTAGAACTTAAAAGGTATATTGTTACTTTTAAAAACAATTACGAAATACTAAGTATAATTTTAAATTAAAAAAAAGTTATTTCTTGCCTTCGAGAAGAAAAGGAAAACTACTTAAGTTGTAAAGAAGCTATTTTTTATTGATTACAAACTAACAAATATTTACACTTGTTGCATTTGAAACATTATTTCATTAAAAGATTAGTTTTTTTTTTTTAGAAACACTTAACATTTCTAAAGATTTTAAAGGAATAAAAATAATTTTGAGATAAAATGTTTTTAAGAATTCTAAGACATTATAGCTTTCAAAGTGTGTAAAAAGTTTTAAAATTTATTTTTTACAAAAAAAAATTGAATTTTTGAAATTGTTTTTCAAAACACTCAAGAAATAAACTACAAAAACTTATAAAAATTTATATTTTTATGATTAAAATCTTTAATAGATAGAAAAATTCTTAAACATTTCAAAAATTTATAATTTTATTAATTTCTTGAAAAATTCAAAATTTTCAATGGCTGAGCAATTTGAAAATTTTACTTATTTCATAGAAACTAGGATTCTTTTTTTATTTCCTAAAAATTTTCAAAAGTTAATGTTATTTTGGAAAAAAAATGATAATTTTTTTTAAAAGATTTTAATGAGAGAAGGAATTTTTATAACTTAGAACTTTTGAATTTTTTTTCAAAATATATATTATTTCTGAAACATTTAATTTTTTTTTCTTGAAAGAAACTAAAATATTATTTGTAACATCCCTAATTTTCCAGGACATAACATAATTTTTGACATTGAAAATATGAGAATTTTTTATATGAAATCCTCACCAAAATTTCTATCAAAAATTCAACTGTGTTTTCTCGAACATCCCAAGTTATCAACAATAACATATATTACTTTTATATTGATTTCCAACCAAGATCATTCAACTATCACAACATCATTACATCAATTATAATTTCACAACAATATAACAAAACAATCACACAATGTTATAATTATAGAAATTAAGGAATTAAAAGAGTTAAGCATATATCAATCCAAAATAGATAAGTGACATATGAATAATCATCCATATTTTATATATAAAAAAATCAAGTATTAGAGTTTACATATTTTATTTAAAATTCAATTCAAACCAAAAAAGCAAAATACCTTTAATCTAAAAGGATATAGATAGATAAGACAGGTCTATTCCAGTCGGGAAGATGAAAGCCTTGGAAAATATAAGAAATAATATATAAACTACTTACATTTTACAAATGTAAATTCATTACATCAAACCAACACACGACTACACTTAATATATATTTTTTGCCTATCTTTCTTAACATCATTAACCTTTTAAGGCCACATCATTATTATTCTTCTATCTTTTAAACCATAATTGCTAACATCAGATTCCCTGGTATCATTGGCCACCCATAACCCAGGTCAACCAATCATTGTTGATATCGATTCTAATATCAATATCGTTAGTCATCACCATATAGATGACTAACCAGAAGTATATCGATACATTTTCTCTATGTATCACCAGCTTCGATTGCCTTAAACAACTAATCAAATAATCAAATTCAAATGAATGTTAGATGCCAATATTACATTGACATTATTAGGCCTCATTACCCAGTACGGTTAATCAAGTAATAGTTTATGCCGACACCAATGCAAACCCATCGGTATTATTAGCCTTCAATACCCGGAGCGGTTAATCAAGTTATCCTCAACATTTCTCTTTTTAAGGTACTGTCGATATCAATGTAACCATTAGCTTTCCAACTTTAGAATAACCAATCAAATTCAAGTGAATGTTGATGTTGATGTCAACATAATTACATCGATATAATTAGCCCTCGGTACCCTAGAGTAGCTAATCAAGTCATCTTTAACATTTCTTTTTTCCCCCCTCTAATTATATTTTCACAAAATTACACATTTAATGAATTACCAATTTAAAACAATACAAGTTACTCTTAAATAAAGTAAATAAGGTGTGAACACCTACCTCCTGATTGTGATGTGCCTATTCTTGTTCCATGCTAGGGTATAATAACAATAATATCCTCTGTCAATACAAGATCAATAAATTACTAATATTCATAATAACTTGGAAACCTTGTTGAGTTTTCACATTATCAATACTTAATTTAAAACAACACACTCATTCTAGTTACACAAGTATTTTCCTTTGATTATCTATGATTTTTCATTTAGTAGAAAATCCTATATTTATTTACTCACACTTGATTTCACTTTTCTAACACAAATTTTAAGTCCTCCATTTCTATTTCTTTTACTAATTTTTTTTTAAATATCTTTTAAACATAGAAAACAAAAATTCCATCCCCAAACTACACCTAAATTTCCTCTATCTCCCCCTCCCCATAATAAGCTTGGTTGAATCAGCTAATATCGTTGTCTATGGCATAATTAAATTTATCATAGACAAGCTCATCTACTTCAATTTAACATAATCTTATACAAAATTAAAACTAATTTTAACATTCTTTAACAATGACTATTTGGCTGAATCCTTCCTTTAATAAGGGTCATGAGTTTTTTAAATTTCCAAGCAAATTAATACTTCATTTACACTTAAACGCTTTTATTAATACAAATTAACAAATATGTTAGTCATTTAAATTAAAAACCATTTTTTAGAAATTCAATATTTTTTAAATGATTTTTTTCTTAATTAAAAGTGGATTGATATTTTACATTAAAATGCTAACTCCATAAAGTTACATTTAATCATGCTAACTCCATTATAGTTTTGTGTGCAAGGAATTTATCTTAAGGCCTAGTTGGTAGAAAGGTTGTCAATTATGTTTTGTTCTGTCTGGAATAGCTGTTATATCTCGTACCATTTTATAAAATTAAACAACCTGAAATAAATTTCATCACAAGTTGAATCTCAGTTCATTCTAGATTTCTCAGTCAAATTCTTGGCAAGGTGTTCCAATTTCATTATGCCTATTTTGTTACGTGAATAGCTTTTTTTTATTTTTTTTAAATCTATGTTTTTTTTCTAATTTCATCCTTCATCACTTGGTTTATTGGATATTGAACTTCATAATTTGTTGTGATTTACTTTCTTTATACTTATCTCAGTCTCATAACTCATGTCACAATTTGGTTAGTTATCCGGTTGCCTTAAATTGTTTTTATCTATTTTTTTAATTGATATTTTTAAAAAAACTTCATTAGTCAACATCTTTAATATTTGGTTGATTATGAATTTGGATTTGTCATTTGTTTTGGTTTTTTTTTCTTTAGAGTTATATCAGTTCCATGACCCGGGTCAAAGGTTCTGCGAGTTAACCCACGTCAAAGGTTTTACAAGTTAACCCGGGTACACTTAAGTCATTTTATTATGTCCTTTTTTTAGATTGCATTTTTCTCAATCTCATCATTAAAAAATGGGTTTACTAAGAATTGAGTTTTATAATTTGTTTTAATTTGTTTTATATGAGGTTATCATAGTCTCATGATCTGAGTCGTAAATTTAAAAAGTTAACTAGGGTTGACCTTGGTCGATCTAATATTGTTGTCTCAATATTTTCTTAAAAAGATGTCATCTTAATATTTTTTATTCAAATTATATATTTTTTTTCTAATTGTTCGAGTTATCTTTAGACTCGTTAAGTCAATCAAGTTACATCAAGTTAACTCGCACATGATTTTTTTTTTTCTATTATAAAAATGCTACACCTGAAAGTTTCTTTTTACATTAAAAAATTGATTTGACCCGCAACATATCAGATGCCATCGATCTTTTAATCACTAAATAGATATGTTTAAATTTTAAAATGTTGTTTAGATACTTGATATTATGTTTAAAATTTGAATAACATAATTTCAATTGAATTTTAATTGAAATTATATATGTTGAATTAATATTTTGAATTATATATATACATATATATATATATATATATTTGAACAATACAATCCTGAAACGACAAGTCAAATTGCTCTAAAACCAAAATGTATCATTCTAATTAAAAAAACAAAATCTTAACCAGAATAGAATTGACAACCCTAATTGGTAGCACCAAGAGGATTTATTCATCAAAATAACAAATAATAATTTTACACCCCCTTCACACGCGCACATATATTATTAAGTAAAAAACTAAAAGAGTTAGTAATGGACTATTTTAATTGTTGTAGCTCTATATTTGTTGTCATTTTGGATTTATATAGTGTTAATTTTCTTTTGTTTTTTTTCCTTAAAATTTTTTTTATTTGATTCTTCCGCATTTATTCTATTAATGGCTGGGATTGATAATTTATATGTAAGAATTCAATGTTGGTTTCTTGGGGAAAGAAAAACATTTTGCCATTCTTCTCGAGCTTAATTTTGGAAGAGATTATTTGGGTTTTTCTGTTTTTTATGAGATCAAAAACCAAAGAACTGTAATTGATCATTAGAAAAACTTCAATCCCTCAAAATAAAAAGAAAAGTTGCAGGTTTTAAAGGGATGATTTTCTAAGCATCCAAACTATTTTCTTTTAATTTAGTCCTTAGTTACAAGAAAAAAAAACTCTTCAATTTAGGCCTGAATCTCATCCGACCCAAGCTCAATGAAGGCCTAGTTGAGGACATAATAAGGGAATGGAAGTAAAAAAGGTTATTGACCAATCAGGTTAGCGCATTTTGATCATGTCCATAACTTGGGGTCATGATTTTTGCTTTAATCTCGGGTAGATTAAGGGGTGATTCGTTATATCTTCGTATCAAAATTAAAACAGTTAAATATCTCATATTGATTATTTATTTAAATTCATCTTATGTTTCTATTTGTCATCCGAGTTTTCTTTAGCCTGTGAAATTAACTTGGTCACGTCGTGGTGGCTTCCACATAGTTAATTTGATGCTCAACCTATACAAACAATCAGGTAAAGAGATTTAAATGTTGATATGCTAGGTCGATCTTAATGATATTATCAATGAGTTTTCCACGACCTAACTATTTTTTTCGTGTTGAAGAAAACAATGTCGATTAAGATTTTTATTTTCTAGATTTGTTTTAACTCATATCGGACTTCAACTAGGTTAGCTTTGTTCACCATGGGACTACACCTAATGTTTACCAAAATAAGTTCATAAAAATATTACTCATACCTCAAAATCTATACTTACAATGGAACATAAGCAACAAAACTAGTTTGCATCTATAATAAGAGAATAAAAATATGGTTTTTTTTTTATGGAAAGGATAATTTTGCCATTTGAGAATATAAAATCTAATAGTAGTAGTGTGCCAAAAGAGAAATCCATAAGATTTTGGGCCATTTTGTCTTCATAAAAGCCCTATCTATCTTTTATTTTGTTTGTTTTATTTTTTATCGAATATTTTTTTTATTTGTTATTAACAAAAATAAGTTTTAAGAACTTCAAATTGAATTTATTATTTTTATCAAAATAACTAGAAAATTGATATAATTTTTTTCTTTTTTCTACATTATATAGAATTGGTAAAATTTTTTGATTTTACATATAGTCGTACAATTCATTTTTTTCCCTCAATAATTTTTATATAGAATCTTTTTTAATAAGATTGTTTCAATGAAAGTAATTCTTTTCCTTTAAATAACATTGTTTTTTTAAAGCTTTTTCTGGTAAAAGAAAAATCAAGGTTGCTTTGTCAAAAAATTTACTTCCTTATCTTATAAAATACATCCCCCTTTTTTTTTATGATGAAATGACTTCCTTTTTAATACAAGAGATAAAAATCTAACTATTTAATAGAGATCAACATCATAAAAAACTACCTTACTCCATCGATTATCCACTTACTATTATGTAGAGCACTAAAACTAAATTAAACTAATCTATATACTAAAAACTCCAAAACACGAATTTAATACACATAACATTATGATATTGTTGATACAATTTTGTTTTTTTTTTTAAAAATCAAGCCCAAATGGTTAGGATGGTAGTCTTTTTCACATCATATATTTCTCTCTCTTTAACCATGCACATCTCTCCCAAACAATATACACTTTGCTTAGTCAATATAAGTTTTATAGACAAATCTAATGACCTAAAAAAGAGTAAAAAGATCTAATGGATAAGATTGGTGTTTAGATCCAATGGCCAGAAAAAACAAGCAAGATATAATGGTAAAAAAAAAAAGAAATAAGCTGCATAAAAATCAAAGTAGGAGAAAAAAGATATTGATGAGATGAATTCATGAACACATTGGAGGCCAAAGTAGGCCACATATTATGTCCAAAAGCAACAAGTGGCTCACTTATTAGCTAGCCTAAACGACTCGCATTCCAGGTGTTTGGGCCAAACAACTAGCTTTTTAGTTGTTTGAGCCATGCCTAGCAGGCTAGAAACCTGACATTTCGAGCCTTGACTTGATCCCGACTCACCTTATTTTGTTCAATCTTTTCTTGACACATATCTCTATGCTTTACTTCAAGTTTCCAGGTGATGTTGATGGAAACAACACGAGAAAGACAATAAGTATAAGAACACAAAATTCTACAAGAAAATATCGCACAAAAACTCTAATTTGCAATTTTATTACTGCATATTTTCTCAAATAACTTATCTCTTTAAGAGGTTTACAAGTCCTTAAATAAACCCAAAAACCAACTTAAACAAATCAAGAAATCTGAAAATAAAGGAAAAATAATAAAAGTCCTAAACAAATTAGAAAAAATAAAATTATTAAGTATAATAT
>Ga0325401_1001575_pt1 | contig 19439 bp, 14 predicted proteins | sample PopdelMetagenome_FD_205666 | JGI IMG/M metagenome (GOLD analysis project Ga0325401, IMG submission 205666) | Populus deltoides microbial communities from Bellville, Georgia, United States - Xylem-PdKOR-R2 | ecosystem: Host-associated > Plants > Phyllosphere > Stem > Wood/Secondary xylem | place... | reverse complement strand
AAAAAAAAAATCATAAATCATAATACAACAGGACGCTATTCGGAAGTGAAAACATGTACAAAGAAAGAATGAGCTTCACAAAAAAATATAGAAGCATACTTAACCTAGATCCGACCATGTAAAGCTGACTAGATCTGAAAATAATGTATCTATCCATCAAATAACGCCAATTGGATCCCCAATATCCAGACAGAAGTATCTATCCATCAAATGGGCAGTATATAAAGCCAATATACTAATATTTTGATGGCCACTGCTCAAAGTTGTCTTCCTGTAGAAACCAAATAAAATGGTCTTCAAACCTCCACGACAAGCTAGACTTCCAAGGTTAATTTTGCGGTTCTTTTGCAGCTACAGAACTAATCATTTACGTATGACATAGGACCAGAAACTGAGCACAAGGATGTTCCGTCAACAACTTTGGGAGTTCAACGCTGGAAGGATCTATTACAGGAATTGCCATGTCTATATCCTCAGTAGAGAATGGAATGCTGCAACAAGAACATGGTTTATAAGCTTAGAAAATAACAGACAACACGATACAAAATACCCATTTTGGGGCTGAAATGCATTCAGTGGTAAAATTAGCATGTTCCCATAATCAATGAATACATTCAATCAATTTGTGCACTTAAAGCCTAAAATGACTAGTTACGGAAAGACAAATTTATGTTAAAAGGACTAATTTCTTTAAACTAAATGAAAACAGAGGGACAACAAATGAAATAAGTGTCAAAGGATTGGTTTATTAAAAAATCATTGATTGCGTCATAAGATTTTAATAAATTGCTAAAACTAGAAGAGAACCCAAGCTTTGATGAAGCACCAAGTATTGCAACAACAAATTTTCATAAAAATATGAACCTGGCTTATGCAAAAATTTGTCTAGAGATCACTTTGGTCGGGATAACTGCAATAATTGAGCAACCAAAACACATTCCCGCAAATCCAAAGACAAAAATTCAGAAGGTACACCAACACATACCCCCAATCCACTAACCCCACTCTTAATATGTAAAGGCCGGATTTGATCCCAAGTCTCTAGCACAAGTCCTAGAGATTTTACAAGCAGACCATCTAGTACCTTCATTCAGTCCAGTCAGCCATTTTTGTTACCAAGCAAGTTGAGAGACAATGCAGCATACCTGAGGTCATCATCCAACAAGAAAGAGTTTGAGGTCATATTCTGATTGTCCTTGTTCAACATCTCTCTCATTTGGGCAACCACCTGCAAATGAATTGAAGTTTAAAAACCACGAGACCATTATTTTAGACAAATTTAGCCAAACAACAAAAGGTGCCAAAACAGAAACTTGCCTCATTTGACACACTCTGAGTGCCATATTTATCATCCCAGTACATGGTACTTATACGATAGATTTGGCGAACGGTCAATGCCTGTCCAAGTGTCATGACACACTAAGCCTTAAAATAACTTCATATCAATGAATGGACAAAGAAAATTGAAAAGAGCAGTGAGTGAGATCATACTGGACACAGATCTTGCATGATTTCTTGAAGAGACTTTTTTCTCTTCTGATGAATTACCTAAAAGAATTGCACTATCCATGAGAAAAAGAAACAATTGACAGTCCACAAGTCAAGCGAGAAAAGGGTAGAAAAATTACCAGAAACCCAACAGCTTGTCTAATATAATTTAGCTCATGCCAAGATGTTCCTGCATACTGCATTTTGTACAGATTCAGACACACAAACTGTTGATTTTAACCTCTGTGGCAACTACTTGGCAGGTAAAGGACATTTTTACCTCCTCCGTTGCAACCACTATCCATTTCTCCAGTTCTGCTAGACCAGATTTCACATACTCCCCATTTGAAAACGAGCAACATTCACGTCGTAGTAGAAGGCTAAGAAAGAAATTTGTATTAAGCAACATAGGCAAAAACTAGTCATATGAAGCACAGAAGAATTTTTCAAATCATGATCACTCACCTGTTAAAAAGGGATATATTGACAAAAGAGAAAACCTGGGTGATGAGCTTACGAATGAAGAAAGATGGTACCTAAATGGATGGTTTTGAGTCAGTCAAAGAATATCTGTTAAGTAACTAAAATTCACAGTTACAGCCTGCTTGTTTACCAGCAAGCATCAAGAGATAGGGAATTTAGAGCACAAAGATAAGGAACAAAGCCAAATTGAAGCTTATTAGGTGAGACCAATCCTCTCTGATGTTTGTTGGAGGTGTTCAAGGCACTCAAAATAAACCAAGTAGACCGAAAAACGGTAGCAGAAACAAAAGAAAGGGAAGAACTCAAACAGATTCAGCACCTGGATAATGAACATCAGACAGCAGATTTTCTGATAGTTGAAGGATGCATGTGAATGTCAATCTATCCGAAGAAATTTGCAGCAGATGCATGTACAATACAAATGATAAATTATGCACGCTGTGGGAAAACTTTGCAATTGGCATGGACAAATGCATTCTGAATTCTGAAGGACTCCATGATGAGTGAATATTACAAGCACAAGGGCCTCCTATTTGAAAATCAATTAACAGGGAAGAATGAACATACATGATTCTCACGTAAACAGTCCATGAGAGAATCCAAAAATTTAATAATGCTCTCCCATTGGCTACTAGCTGCTTGCTGAGGAATGCCACCAGGTGATCTTGATGATTTCCCAGCATGCCGTGCAGATTTGGGTGCCTGACAAGTAGTCATCAAAACATAAATTTCTGATCAATTACATCGAAAATAGATTCAAGAAACAGCACAAAAAAAAAAGCAGGCAGAACAGAAACAACATTTCCAAGCATGTAAAATGATAGATGTTACTATAATTTTTTGCTTAAAGAAAAAGGTTAGGAGAATAGCTCAAAAGATGAAAACATTTATGTCAACATTATGAAAAGTACAGCTGGAAAATATGCATAAAACCTATATACAGTTCAGAACACCCATCCATAGAGAAGGGAAGAATATTGTTTAATGGAAACAATTTGAAAAGGGAAAAAGATTATCCAAAAAGCATGAACTATGAATTATTTTGGGTGATAACTCCACACTAGAATAGTTAATGCTCCCAATTATCATGGTCAAAACTCCATCTGAAAAACCCATCATTCAGAACTAACATTCAGAGCACTTTGTTGGAACCAAGAATAAGTGATTATTCAAATAACCAGTTTGATAGGAATGCAGCCTAGAATATGGATTTTTTGTATATGCAATGAGATCTACATCCAAAATTACAATTAGGCACTCAAGACAGGGAAAGATAACTATAAAACTGATCATAGTGAGCCCATGCTGGATTTGCTAAAACTCGCCTGAATACATAAACCCAGCAGTGGTGATAATTCTTTCTTCAAGTTGTCTCTAATCAAGCCAAAAATCTTCTCTACACATGCAGTTAGTTGTTGTTTAAATAGTATTGCTGGATATCTTGCTTCCACATGTGACAGACCATCCTCATATCCCATGATTTTGAAAGGAGATTTAAGACCCTGGGAAGTATAGCAAACTCAAATCAGCTGGACTCAAGTCAAATTCATCAAAAATAAATTTAAAATAAACAAAATGACCAAAGTCAAACAAAGAATAAAATGTCACAGCTAGTAAATTCAGAAAATTGATGATGATTTGTGTCGTGGGAAATGCTAGAATGCTGCATTTCTACAATAACAAAAAATACTAATTTTTATGGAAATCTCTAACTCTTGCATATCCAGCCAATAAACTTTCTTCTTTTTTTTTGCAAGGCAGAGAAGAAACTAAATTGGGAAAATCCCTCTCCTGTAATTGAAGTTTAAGATTTTTGAGTGGCACAAAGCCAGCCATCTGTTTCAACGGTGTCCAGTTGTGTAGGACATGTGTATAGTGTTTGTTGTGTTCTTGTGGTGTACTGATTTCGAGGTTTTAGGGCATTTCCCTTAATGATATTCAGCAGGATTAGAATGCCTTTCATACATTCTCCTTTAATCTGCACAAGATTACCATAAAAAAGCCTTGAAAGAATGTATTACATGTATGCATTCTGCAAACAACAAAAAAAATTCAATTTTACACAAACTCACATGAATGACCCTCCCTGATAATCCAGAAGATGTAGAAGATGGAACAGCTGCAGTCAAAAAGCCATTTGACCTTAAGTTCCTCTGGAGAAGGCAAAGTAGTGCTGAGGCATTTGACAGCCAATATGGTAACGTAATGTTCTCATCCCCAACCTGAAAAAATTGTGACAGGATAACTTAATAGATGTATATATTGTATCCTAGAAAAAACAATTCACAGCCAGACTCTCAGGGAAGAAAAATATGTATGATACACTAAAAGTTTGATTTTGGAGTGCCCCAGAGCGTTTTGTCCTAAGCAAAGTTTTCAAGTTAAAACATTAATAAAAATTGTACAGAGATGTTTTTTAGAGTGGGTGGTTAAAAAAGGGAAAGAAAGCTGGGTTTGGAAACTGAAATTTACATGTTTTTACAAATGAGTAACTAGAAAGTTCTGAATATTTCCTTACAATGTTGAGATATCAGAGAGTAACAAAATAATTACAGAGAAGAAAGAGTAAAGTAAAATGGAGGGAAAAGAAGAAGAACCAAGGCTCATTACCCAGACGCATTATCAGGTTGAGTAACATCACTTGATGCAAAAAGAACAATTTCTTTTACAAAAAAAAAAGTTTTCAGGACAGTTGTTTGAAGACTGAAGCATGTAACTAACCTTCAGAACTTCATTTATTCCTTCAATAATGTAGTCAAAAATGGCTGTGCGCTCAGATTCAAAGGCATGCCAGTGAAGAAGACATCTGTATATGATACAAGCTGCTAGTGGTTTGCCATCAATAAAACCCAAATCTTCTTTGATGCATTTTGAGAGGAATTCATAGTTCTCCTGTATGTCAAAGAAAATTCACTTCTTAGGTGATATCATTTCGAGAGGAATTCATAGTTCTCCTGTATGTCAATGAAAATTCACTTCTTAGAACTGAAGGCTTCACAAACAAGGAAAGAAACCTGGTGACGTTCAGCTGTAAACTTCGATCGACGTGATTCTGACAAACCATGCATGGAAGGCACAATAAGTTTTGATGGTGTAGGAGATTCCTGGAGAAAAAACAATGTCCTTGAAAAACATACCATGGTTCACAACTACATTAACTCTAAATATTTTAAAAAAAACATCTTACAAATGCAGACTTCCGCTCAGAGTGGGCAAGAGCTAGTGCACTAGAGTATTTCTGTTTCGTTAACAAAACAACAGAATCAGTGAACACTTTGTTATCCATGAAATTTTTGTTTTGTCAACAAACAAATAGCATTACAGCAGAAAATTCTCCCTATATCTATGGAAAAGGAGAATACATATCTAGTACCGCGACCTAAAACTAAAGTCTTTAATAAGAAACCACGTAACACAAGCATGCATCCAATGTTCAGGTATATATGGGAGAATGAATTTTTTTTACGGGAGATAAGGATGGAATTGTGTTTGCAATAACTTACTTCAGAAAATGCCCTCACAAAACCAGGGCGATTGCTCTTCGAGGATGGGGTCAAAGCTTTTTGTCGAAGGACATGATTCTCATCTTCCAAATGAGAAAGCTTCTCCTCAAGACTGTAATATGGAAAACATCATGCACAAAGATACCAGGATATAAGAGTTCATTACAAGAACAGATTTATAAACCCCTCACCCCCCCCCCCCCCACCCCACCCTGAAAAAAGTGAAAAACCACTGCAACAATAATCCACAGTAAGGTTCAGATGGATTACATTTATGCAGGTGGAAACCTTAAAGAGGCAAAATAACCAATTTATGAAACAACCATCTGTTTCCTCAAAGCATAAATATGCAAAAAAATATAGACTCTCAATTCAAACTGTTCTGAAAATCAAGTCTTTGATGCAAATACCAATCAACATTCTCAAATTTGCGCCTTTGACACCAGCAAAAACTCCAATAAATTCAGAAGAATAAGCAATGCATGAGAAGATTGATCAAGTTGATGTTGCTGTTTACAAAATTAAAGGGTGGCTGATATTGTTATTTTCAACTGATGAATACCTTCGAACAGTTTGTTGAAACTGAGAACATTTCTCTTCAATTTCCTGCAACTTCACAGTGGTATCGTTACCATTCTTTTGAGCTTCAATAAGCTCAAGCTCAATAGCAGAGTTTTTCTTTTCCAAGGCATCCAAAGAACTCTGTAAATGCAACAAATGTTTTCATTAGAAAGCATTCCACAGTAAAGCAGATGGGACCATGGGAAACCAAAAGGTGAAAAAATGAGAAGGAGATGGTGCTCCCCTATCAAAATTTATTCAAAGTGAAACAAGCAAACAATTCATCATATCAAACACTCCTAAGAATATCATAGCCATTAAAATTGTATTAATATGCATAAAGTTTCCATCATGAATCCTAAAAACATTATAATCATAGCCATTAGAATTGAACTCAATATGCATGAAGTTTCCTTCATGAATCCTAAAATCATATTAGCCATTAAGCTTTACCCACATGCATTCAATTTAGGTTAGGCAAGCAAAGAAAATGTAAAATATATTCAAACAGATTACACCTTGATCAAAATCTTGTTAATAAAAATGAGCTTGGTTATTTACTAGTGGACACTACTATGATGTAAATATCACCAATACCGATTTATCCTTCTGCCAAGCAAGTTGCTTCTTTGACAAAAATTAGCTATTGTAACTCATTTACACAAGATATTTTGATGGTATTTTCATCCGAAATTTCTAACCCATGATGTTGAAAACATGTGTAGACTTCCAATTAGTCCCAGAAAAGCTTTCTAAACATTTCTAAGAAAAAGAGGATACCTAATTTTAAGACAACTGAATGTTTTATAATAAAAGTTTATTCTTACAATGTGTGGAACCAAAGTAAAAGAGCAATGGGAACCCAACAAGCATGGCCAATCAAAGCCACAATTAATAAACAAATAAATTTGCATATATGCAAAACCTTGCCAATCACCTTTAGTAAAGCATTTTCTTTTCTCAGTTCAGCCATCACTACGAGTTCTCTTTCCAAAGCTGATTTTTCATTCACTGTCAATTCTAATTGTTTTAGCAATACTGCATTTTTGTTGCATTCATTGATAGTAGCAAACTTAGCTGCATCTAACTCAAGGCTCATAGATGACACAGTATTTCGAAGCTTGGAAATTTCAACTGATTTAGCCTCGTCATTTGATACCTGTGTTCCAGATACAGGATATTCAACACAAACACAAAGTTATAAGAAGTTCAGTAAATGAGCATTGCAAGATTTAGTTGAAACAATAATAGTAACTAGCCAATCAAATCTGCTGAAAAATAAATGGTGCCTTATTTAGAAACAAGTGAAAGCTTGAATCAGTAATTAACTCAGCCCTTTCTTTATAGAAAACTTTCATATTCGTTAATTTGGAGTCAAGATACAAAGACAGGAGACGGGGAAATAAGGAATAAACTGTATTTTTTTTCTTTTGAAGAATGAAAAGGACATAAAACTTATGTCTACATATAAGTTTAACGATGCATAACTATTCAAATGCATTCAAAAGAGCACCAAAAGAACATCACAAGAAAAAGCAATACCCGCAATCTTTTTTCTAGATGCAACCGCCATGTGAGATCTTCTAACTGCTTCTCAAGTTTAGTCTTAGCTAAACGCAACGCACCCGCTTCATTAGCCTCCTGCATGGTAATAAACAAAGAGACAGTAAATAAATGAGGAAAAGCTAAACTCAAATAGAAATGCAAATAATATTGATTTCCCACTTGTCTAAGCCTTCGGAGCTCTCTTTTTGCCAGCTTTTGCCTCCAACGACACTGTATTGCTATGATAGAAGCCTGGCGATGTCGCAAAGCTGAGCGGAACTTGTAAATCTTCCAACGAACCTAAGCAAGTTATATTATAAAATAAAAACAGGAAATCAAATGAGTGTAGCCATGTGGAAAACAACCCCCAAAGGCATTGGCCATGACAGTGAAAAGGACTTCAGATAACTAATTCAAGGTCCCAAGAAAAATCACACAAAGCCCTGTAACACTCTCAGGAGACAATTCCCCAACTTTTCCATAACATTTTAGCTATAGCCATAGATAGCAATCACACATTAAAAAAACAAAAATTCAAGTAGCAATCAGAAACTAACTTAACACTTAACTGGCAAATGAAATACAATATTTGCAACAAAACTGAGCATAGGGACATCTGATATATCCATCACTCAAAACAAGTGGTGAGGTGAATTTAGGCATTTTATGCATTACACAAACATCCTTGCAAAGTTTTGTAACTAAAATAAATTCGCTTTAATTCCCACTGATATGACTAATGATCTGGCCTTATTATTTAGTACACAAATATGCAAAACATCACCATCAAAATATTAGAAAAAGGCAAACACAATTCTACACTTGGCTAATTTACCTGAATTAGGGTGGCAGCTCTCTGCTTCTTTTCTTGCAGAAATCTTTTGCGAGTCAGGAAACCGTGTATGTTTGACTGCATGAAAATAGCAGCTGAGAGCAGTTTCAAATAAGCACGCCTTAATAGCCACTTGCGGACATACTTCTGTATGGAAACGGCAGCTGCTCTCTCTCGTTTTGCAGCAAACATTTTTCGAGCAAGGCATCCTACAAATACATCTTATATAGCAACCCCAGAGAGCTAAACCAAAATAAAATAGAAATAGAGATGCAGGGAAATGTCCATCTGATAAAATGTGGTTTAATTAAAGATAAACCATTAACAAACACATAAAGGTAAGGGCAACGCCAGTGATTGGAAAGTTAGTAGAGCTGCAAAAAAAAGTTTTGGAGCTAGATATATATAGATGCAGTAGGCAATTGGTATAGAAAATTAGTTGATAGAAATAGCAAGGCTGCTGGAATGACAAGACAAAGCATGGTAGTGGCACTAGTTGTAACTATGGGCTTTATCCTAGACACAACCCTCATATAAAATCAAACAGATAAGACCCTGTAAACATTTATGAAACTGAAACCAGCCTTTTAAGGCTACACTAAGTGATAAAACATAACATTTTCAAAGTCACACAAATAATGAAGAGCTATGTTGGGAAGAGTGAAGAAGGGAATGCTACTTTGTAAGAGAAAGAATCACATTACAAATAAGACTAGGTCAAATGCAGCAAGTAAAAGCAAACCTCTGCAATATGATTGAATTGCAAATGCAGCAGCACGTGTTGAGAAAAAATCTCGGCGTGCAATAAATGTGTGCAATTGACGCTGAATACGCTTTGCAGCACCATCCAGAACCTCAGCCCGTCGCAGGTCTAAAATGCCAATCTGACCAGCCCTGAGAAACACTTTGGTCCTACCTAGCTGCAAACAAAAATAAATTTAAAAACAGAGAACCTGAAACAATAACAAAAATAAGCAAAACGTTAATGATATTACAGAGCTTGATACCCAATCCTTAAACAGCAGTACCTGAAAATTGTCAAGCTTTAACTTGTGCAGAATTTTCTCTGTCCAAGTTTTTTCATCATAACTGCAACTGAGTAAAAGTAGAACTTCTTGGTACAATATAAATGCAGAAGGAAAAAATTTCTCAGCATACAAACTGTTAGGAAAAGATGGTAGAGAAAACAGTGCAAAAACAAATCACATTTTCTCAAGATCACTTGTGAGACACGAACAAGCATTCATGCAAGCACACACAACCGATCATCCTAAAAATTTATGACTCTAACCATTATCTATTGCCCTTTTTGTGAAGGAAACAAGAAAAAATTAAAACATAATAACAAATAACTACACCACTCATTCATAGTAACAAAAAAACTACATCCTTCAGAATCATTGGTAAAGATTTTCCAAGAAAAAGCAATGGTATTAAGAACAACACCTTCCATCAAATTCAGGAGCTAATAGTCCAAACCGATCCACAAACTCTGTGTAGCTTCTTCGAGTGGGATAACCTGCGAGACTTATCCGAACAGCTTCCAGCACACCCTGTCCCAAATTTTAATAATAATTATATCAACCTAATTTGCTAACATTTATATTTAAAAGAAGCAGTACACCTCTTTCAGCATGCAGTGTGGGATAAAAATCTAGAATAAATGGATATGTGCAAGAACAAAATGCATAGCTCAAGCCAGTCTAACAATGAATTGCACACAGTAAATGAAAGAAAATTAAAGAAACATCTGCTTGTCTACATGAACAATAAGCAACCATGCAATGAATTTTGTCATCACCATCAATTCAAGACAAGACCAGGTCATAGTAGCATCATGTGCTCATAGCATTCTGGTATCTTTTTTTTTACAATATTCACTGTTTACTATTCATGTGATGCAAGTCACCACACAAACAGCGGTCTAAACTCAATGGCAGTTACTTCAGTAAGACGGTCAGGTTTTTATGGCTATACAATGTTTTTGACATGTTGCATTAGAGACAATTTGATCACTCTATGAGAAACAAATGATAAATCATAGACAAAATAAACTATCATGGACACTTTTGAGTGATATAGACTGCATTACATTTAAACTAAGAAATATGACCACTCTTCTTTGAGCTCGGCCACATAACCCACTCTACCAGAATATTCCTACGTAGATTGGCCATACATACATCTTATGCCCTAGGACCACACTTGAGTTGACTTGGACATACTCATTATACATCCTCATAAGTACCATGTCATAAACATCACTCCTATGGACAATTTTGTGCAGGCTAGGGCCTCTAGGCAAGGACATTTTACACTCTCATGGCCTCTCTTATGTTTACTGGTATCTTATACTTCAACAAGCATTCTAACATGGATTATAACCGCTCATCAATGATTACTCCATACATCATAGTTTCTTACACTTCACGAACTATTTTCTAAAGCCTGGATCAAAAACCATAAACTCCCATATCCAACTAGCTGGTAAACTATTTTATCAAATTGCTTGAACTAGTCATTACATCTACAATCACATGGTCATTGTTGCTTGAATTAGGTTATACATTGGCCACTCTCATGTAATCTAGAACACGCATCCTACAACCCCAGCCATCCTTGTCTCACTTAGGGCCATTCTTCACTGGATTTAACCATACATCCTAAAGTCCTTTAACAAGTGTCATTTGGACCAAATTATACTCATCATCTTCCCCATAGCTTTTCTTGTGTGGACTAAGTAATAGATCTAACACTCATATGTCCAGACTTGCATGAGTTGAATTGGACTTCTTATACTCCCAGAGCCATTTCTTGTAAACTGGATCTCACGCCTTACACTCACAGTACCACTTTGTGAGTACAAGGTGCACATTGTATATAAGTCAACTTTTGGGCAACTGAACATGTAATTCTTTTTTAGGTAAAAGCATATGCACATCTTTGTGAATGAGGTTTTTGCAGATAAACTTCCATAAATTTTAAATTTTTGATTTATACTCTCCACCAGACAATTAGTATTTGAACCTTCCATCTGGATTTCTAATTTTACAATTATAATCCTAGGAAGTGATTTTGAGCAAGTTTTTGTCTCATACTGGTTGGGATCAACAGTAAGAATCTTTTTCTAAATTATGTTGTATTATCATTAGGATTCATATTGTTAGGAAAAAAAGAATACAATGTTCTTTTACTATCACAACCTCCATTATGTTTTATGTTATTGTTGGCACACAAAAAGTGTACCTTTCCATTACCAATATAATTTTCTTTTTATAAAAAAAAATATTGAGAAAGTGTAAAATCTGGTATTGTTGTTCATGAGTGTGTGTTTGTCTAGAAATAGAGAGTACAATATTCTTTTTGACATGTTAACATTTGTTATTGGATGAAAATAGGTTAATTTTGACAGAAGGATCTAAAATACAATCAGCTTCTGCGATGGAGGGGTGTAAACCAAACTTTTAATACATGGAAGGATCTCTTACAACAGTTACAAGCATTTCATAGTTGGTGGGTCTTCATTGCTCTCACGAGAATTCAACAAGAAAAAATGAACATGTCTGCTGAAAATTCCAAGATCATGACAACTCGACAATATTTAGCAGGTACACTTGCGAGCAGTCACTTTATCAGCCACAAATGAAGGGAAAAAAGAACAAACTAGAAAATTCTAACGAGTGCAGTTAAAATCTAAGGAACACAAGCCATCCATTTAAACAAAGAACAAATAAAAAAAATAAGACTCTTATCTCATAAGAATCATGGATAATGATCATATACAATTGCAGAAACTCAAGTGAGCATAAGAAATGATGTTAAACAAGCAACATAAGCACAATTACGATCTACTAACCCCACAGCGAAGTTGATGTAGGATGCTCAAATTCTCAAATTTCTGAGGTCGGTTCATAGAGTTCGGCTTCACACAACGTATATAATGAGGCTCTGTTGAATTAAGGGTCTCCATAAGAGCCTGAAGTTGTTGCTGCAAACCAAAAAATAAAATTATTTACAGCATCGACATTAACAAGTTATAAACAGCAAATCAAGCATTAATGTGCAAACTGAAACCTAATGGAAAAAACAAGAAAAACAGCAGTGAAAAAAAAAAATTCTCACTCCAAAACTATTAAGAAGAGAAATAGAGGAATGAATCCAAAACAATCAAAGAACAAAAAAGGGGAAGTGATAAGCTTCTTCCTCAGATTACATTGCTCTCTCTCCCTCCCTCCTTTTGGTGGTTTAGCCATCCACTCAACACAATTTTAACTGCTTAGCATGCATAATGAATCCATATCAACAAAAAATGTTGATACGATAGCATAATCTGGAAAAAAAATTCACCATAGAAAGGGACAATGCCTTGTTCTATAAAACCATACATGAAGCCTTATGGTTCACTCAACCCAAGGGTTATATCCATAAAAATATCATCATGGCTATTATCATTAATTTGCTTAAAGCATCTTAATATAAAGTCAACAGTCGAAGCGGTATGAGAGTTGTTTCTTCTTTCACTGCTCCTTGTTATTGTCTATTCTGCAAACAACTAACCAAACTGCATAATACTACAATGATAATGGAAAAAAGGAAAAAGTTTTCTACCTTAAATCTTGAGGCCACAGATGAAAACTTGTAAGATGATCTTGAAGATTCCTCAGGAGGCGAAGGGAAAAGACCAGCAACAAAGTGACATTTCGAAGACAACATGAGATTGCAATGTTCTACAACAACATAATCACGATTTTTATCTAAAAAGGTGTCTGTTTGATAAGTAACCTGCAGAAAAATAAACAGTTCTTTGTAAAAGTTTTCACTTTGCAAGTTCTATTTAAAGTAATATAGTCACGAATAACATGCCTTGCCAGCATAATGTGAAACGGTAAAATCCGTTTCTGAAAATTTTGCCTTTTCCAGCCTTGGGTGGGCCCGGAAATTCTGAAATAGCTTGGTTGAAAAAGTTGCGTGTGTTGATTTTGGGAACATGCTGCAAAAAAATGAAATCAACTACACTTAAGCAATTTCATATAGAAAACACACCAATTTATAGGGAAGAACTCAAACAGTACCAAGCTTCATCCAAAAGAGCAATTATTCCAATAGGTTTCTGCAAACAAGTACACGATAACATAAGTCTAAGACTAACGGAAATCAATAGGTGGCATATCTAGAAACAGAAAAGAAAAGAAAAGAAAACTTGAACTACAGACATGAAACATATTCCCCAGCAAACATTCAATTTCCTTTAATTTTTTCAGCACAAGAAAGAGAGAGATAGAGAAATAGAGGGGGTAGATCCCTACAAGGATATGCTCGGATATTACAAGTCAAACAATATAAATTTAAATGCCAATATTGTCCCTTTTGTGTACATATAAGCTAATCTAAATTCATCAAAAAATATAATTACATGCTAAAATTTATTGCAGTACATAATATCTGTTCCTGAAAGAAGTCCTTTCCCACAATCCTAATATCTCTGGGAGATGCTATAGTGATTATCTAGCTAAATCACAAAAATGGTAGAACATCAAACACTCACTACTAAGCCATTCTTTGTCTTTGTAGCATCTTCAATCGCAAGCATTGCATCATCTATCATTAAATGCATCATATAAACGAGAAACATGGACTAAATTTGTTTGTCGATCCAAAGTATTATTATCAGTAAGAAGGAGAATGAGAAATCAGCAGAAAACTGCATACAAATTCGGGAAATAACAGATTAGCCTAACTAAAACAATATTTTCAGAGGGGAAACAGATGAAAAACCTTTTCAATTAAATCCAGAACATCCTGATTGTCAATAAATTCAATGTAGCTCCAATTAATTTCTTCTTTTCTATATTCCTCCTGCTCCATCTTGAACACATGCTGAAACAGAGGGAAGAAGGAAATGAGACAGCATAAATTTAGTGAATGTCATCACATCACAAAAGACAACATTGCACACCTCATTGAAATGTTGCTGAAGTTTTTCATTTGCAAAGTTAATGCAAAACTGCTCAAAACTGCAGAACAGAAAACATTAATCACTCAGTAGACATAAGTTAAAAACAAAAGCATTGCTGCTGAAAACAATATATGACAATAGTAATGTCAAATTAGTGCAGAGGAAAAAATGACATGACTCAAGGCCAATAATATTGCAATGGAGATGCAAAATGCAAAATGCAAAAAGGTATTAGAAAGAATGTTAAAACAACATTAGAAAAATCTTTTGAAGTGACAATCTGATAGGGTAACTGCCAGTAAAGGTAACACACAATACAAAGTTAATCACTTACAATAGAGACACACAGCATTCCACAACACATTCTTTAGAACATTTGACTGCGTGTGAAAATCATGAACATAAATAACTTCCAAACACCAAACAAGTTCAAGGCAACATGAGAAGCTCAATAAATAATTTTCCTATAAGATTACACCTTAAATATAGCAATGGTCTGAAAGACACAATTGAAACAGGATAATGCATTTATGAGATATTACCTATTATATTTGAAGCATTCAAAGCCATAAATGTCCAATACTCCAACTTGTATCAGGGAAGTTGGATCCTGCCCGACAGACCTATTAATCTTCTCAACAAGCCTAAAGAAACATCAAAACCAAACAAGTTTAAATTATGACAACTATGGAAAAAATATAAAGAAATTATTCTCTGCACAGTGACAATAGGCATACCAATCAAACAGCCTAGCATAAACAGTCTTTGCCAGGGCATCTCGACTAGCAACAGCAGCATTACAGTCAAGAGCTTTTATAATACTTCCTTCACGGGTTTGAATTGTACGAGTACACAATGTTGCAAACAAGAGGTTTGCATCACACCTGATTAAAAAAAGTAATTTAGTAGCTTAAATTAAAAGCCAATGAGCAATTAAAAATCATTACAGGCAGGAATGTCCACTGCCAAACTCAGTACAGACAACTTGTACTCATCCCCCCTTGATTATTCTAAAGTTGATAGTTTTTTCAATATTTGAAATCCTGTTAAAGCAAAGCTCCACAGAATAAATGTGTTATAGATTAATGAAACAAAATTCATAAGAGGAATAGTTCCAATATTTTCTGACTATGTTCCATTTTTAAAAGTTCAGTTTTTTCCTCTCTATCGCTATAGTGAAAAACAATTTTATCTAGCACTTTCACGTCCAAATACACAAAAACACAATATGAGAAATTTAGCTTGCTCACTTCCAAACTTAAAAAAAAAATAAGAGAACTGATTCAATGCTGATGGAATGTCAAAGATTGTTCAAACAAAAAAAATCCCAAGCAATTAATGCAATCACCTACATAAAAAGATCAGCCGCCATTTGCATGTGAAAGCTAGATTTTTCATCCTTTACAGTGGAAGAATCATGTTCCTTGCCAGGAGAAAATTCAATATTCCCAAGATGCAAAATTGCAGCCAAGATGCGAAATATAGCTTCCTAATAATAACATGGCAAACGCAAAATGAGTATGATAGCATCCCAATAAGATAATCCAAGAAAAAGCAAGAAACACACATCAAGAACTAAGTCATTCTATGGTGCTTAAACCTGATCTTCATTGCTTATACCAACAATATCCATTGCCCTCCTTGTCTTTATGTATTCTTCTGCGTTGCTCACCCCATCTAATTCATATGTCTTACTTTGATTTAAGTAATGGAAGTGATGCGGGTTATCCAGTTTGTACTTCTCTGCATCCTAGACATATCAGTAAGCTTTAAAATTCTATTAGAAAATAAAAACACCATCACAGACAAAACACCATATTGCAAACACAACTCACAAAGACTCGGCCAGTAAGAACATCACCACACACAACTCACAAAGACTCGGCCAGTAAGAACATCACCACACAACACTAAACAGAAAATACAGGATAGGAAAGGAAGAGAGCGTACCCTCTCAGATGCACACAATTGATAAAAACAGTGATAATTCCTTTCGGGATCTGTTATTTGAACTACACGAGATCGTTCCAGAAGGTAAGTTCTAATCGCAGCACCGGATATCCTGCCAGTTGCATCAAACTGGATCTCGACGAACTTGCCAAAGCGACTGTCGAGACAAAGAATGAGATTTTAAGAAAGCTTGAAATATATTCAATGGACAATTGGGATTGCCAGGTTAACAAGTTGTATAAGAATAGATATAAGATATGGTAATCAAAAATCCAATCATATAAAACCAATAGTGGAAATTAATCAAATTTCTTCCTGAATAAGACTTTATTTGATGCACACTATCTCCAATCCTTCAATATTTTTTTCCCTTCATGGTTGTATTCAGCTAAGATTCAGATATTTTCATTATCCTAAAGCTTTCTCCCCATGTCTGCATTTCACATGCCGTGTTTTCTTTTCTTTTTTCAAAATTTTGTTTACAAGCTCATTCATTAAAAATGGTACCACGGGTGATGAGAAAAAATACAATACATCACCATGTTCTGCCAAGTTGATGTTCTTCAGTTGAAGTATCATGTACAGAACATTTATTTATTGGAGTATGGAAGAAAAGGAACAGCTGGCAGCAGATACAGGTTAGCAATTAGAGCTACAGATTGGTAAAAGCAGAGTATATTTGGAAAACAAACTCCATCTCACCTTGAGTTGTCATTTCTAACAGTCCTTGCATTACCAAATGCCTCCAAGAGTGGATTTGACTAAATTATGAAAAGGATGAATCAGCCTCGAAAAAAGACACAGAGATGAAAAAAAATTGCCAAGACAGATTTCACCAATCACCTTATAGCAAGTTAAAGACAAGTCAACGACCGGTTAATGTTTCTCCAGCAAAAGGGGAAAAAATTAACAGAGGATAGATGAATATGGGGTACATACATATATAGACTGAGAAACATAACCGAAAAGTAAATTTATAATTTTACAGGGAGTATATGCACTCTCTTCTTTAAAGATAGGGGCTAGAGGCAAATGGGACAAAGAATAGAGGAAAGGATGTGTAAGTCTTACTTCAAGGACTTGCTGCTCAACTGTTCTGTCGTCACCAGCAGCTCGGCCACCAACAAAAGTGAGATATTGCATAATCAATTTTGTTGTCTCAGTTTTCCCAGCCCCACTTTCTCCACTAACCAGTATAGATTGGCTTCGACCTTCACTCATCATAGCTCTGGAGTTTAAACCCAACAGAAGCCACTAATTACCTTTATATGATAGTGATTTATATCTCAAATCAGCTCTCAATTTTCAAGAAAACATCCTAAATACAACATACCTGTATGATGCATCTGCCACAGCAAAAACATGGGGACTTAGCTCACCAAATGGAGCTCCCTTATATTGCTCCATCATATGCACGTTGTACAGATGAGGAAGCTTGGTGAATGGATTAACCGCTATTAAAATGCTTCCCGTGTACGTCTATCAAAGACAAAATGCAGAATATGTCACATAAATATCATCACAAAACAAATGATAACTTAGATTACAGTGTTTCGGTATTAAATCATAGACTGTTTAAATGACGCCCAACTAAGAAAAGACGTTATTCATCAATATGGCCCACAACATAAAAGCATAGTTAAATGGGCCAAAAAAAAATCACCTAAATGCATGTTGAGCATCACGTTATCCATTTACATACCATGAACTAATACCAAAAGGACAGCGCAGCATGCCTAATGAGAAATTAATTCAAGAATTGAACAAATTTATTTTGTTGATTTGATTAACCAAAAAACACAAAGCACTGAAATTGATCATTAGTTAGCAGCACCTTAACAAAGAGCTGCTCACACCAAAAACACCAAAAACGCTTGACCTGACATGTCAAGTGCCAGCTCATAATTCGGACACCTAATTTAACAAATTTTAAATACACTTGACAAAAAAAGTACCCTCTATACCACATTAACTTAAAATACCTAAAATTCAAACAATCATAAGACCACAACTAACAACAAAGCTTACTCAAAAAAACACCATGATTAATCTTACAAATTACCATATTTGACGAAAGACATTCATTAAACACGCAAAAAAAGACACTTGTTAACAAAAAACCAAAAAAAAACAAAAGGCACGGATTGTGAAGTCCATACATAAATATCATTAAGAGCATATCTTCTTTGAAGATTATAAAGCACTCCAGGCTCATTCAAGTAAGTCAATTTAGTCATATCATCAACACCTCCATGCTCCTCCTCTTCATCCGCATCTCTCGGACACAATTTCTCAGGCACAGTCAAAACCTACACCACCAAAAACAAAAACTTGAAAAACAAGACAAAATCCACTCAATAAACCACCAAAAGCACCATAAAAACACCAAGATTTCACCTGTTTTCCAGTAACAGTAAGGATTTGCACTTTTTTCGCCAAGAAATCCGTTACTTCAGCAGCAACCCATGCCAAATTCTTGTCTTCGGCCCATACTTTTGAGCCTTTCCGCAGATTCATCTTGGGCTCCTGTGAGATCACCAATCAGTGAAATTCAAAAAGCCTAGGTGAAAATTTTGAAATTATATTTTGAAAGAGAAACCCTAGAAGAAGAGAGAGAAGACTTACTGGCATTTCTTTTGGGTGAAGTTTTGGGTTCCCGCCCTAACAGGTGCTCTACAGTTAAAGTCCAAAAATAAATAAAAGGAGGAGAGGAAATTTCTTATTAAATATTTATTTAAAAGAGTATTTTGAGATGACACGTCAAACACTGCTGTTTTGGACATGTGGGTATCTTGCTTCGTGCCCTGATGTTAACGCTCGTAGCGGAGAAAAGAAAGCCATATGACTGGCTGCTGCGATATGCTCTGGCCTTGGGTTGGGCCTTGGAGTGTGAGTGAGGTTTTGCTTTCTTGGACGGGTGAAATGAAAACCCGTAGGGGTACGAAATGTTGTCGTATTTGTCGTGCAGAAAATTACAGACGAATTTTTAGTGATTTTCAGAGGTATTATAGAATAGTAAGGGTTATTTTTTAAAGTATATTTATTAAAAATTATATTAAAATAATTTAAAATATATATATTTATTATTAATATATCAAAATGATCTGAAAATATTTAAAAA